>Ga0187847_10000118_pt1 | contig 90835 bp, 85 predicted proteins | sample June2016WEW_4_10_FD_132458 | JGI IMG/M metagenome (GOLD analysis project Ga0187847, IMG submission 132458) | Peatland microbial communities from SPRUCE experiment site at the Marcell Experimental Forest, Minnesota, USA - June2016WEW_4_10 | ecosystem: Environmental > Terrestrial > Soil >...
ATTTGCGACAAGTGCAAGGTGATCCATCGCGAAGGCGTGGTGCGGGTCATTTGCGTCAACCCCAAACACAAACAGAGACAGGGATAACGGGAGAAGAATATGGCACGTCTTGCCGGTGTGGATCTGCCGCCAACGAAGCGGGCTGAGATCGGGCTCACTTATATCTACGGCATCGGCCGTACCCGGGCGAAGTCGCTGTTGTTCCGGGCGGGCATCAGTTTCGACAAAAAGGTGCGCGACTTGTCCGAGGACGAGATCAATAAAGTCCGCACCATTCTGGAAGAAGAGGGCGCCGTGGAAGGCGACCTGCGCAAGGAAGTCTCGATGAACATCAAGCGTCACATCGAGATGGGCTCCTACCGCGGATTGCGGCATCGCCGCGGCCTGCCGGTGCGGGGCCAGCGCACTCATACCAACGCGCGCACGCGCAAAGGACCACGCCGCGGCACGGTGGCGAATAAGAAGAAAGCGGCGGCGAAAACATAGTTATGGCGAAAGCACCAGTAAAAGCGGGCAAGAAGAAAAGCTTCAAGAAGAAGGAAAAGCGCGTCGTCCACAACGGGATCGTGCACATCCAGGCGACGTTCAACAACACCATCGTCACCATCGCCGACCTGGAAGGCAACACCATTTCCTGGTCGAGCGCCGGCTCGCTGGGCTTCCGCGGCTCGCGCAAGGGCACCCCGTTCGCCGCGCAGCAGGCGGCCATGACAGCGGCCAACAAGGCTTCCGAAAGCGGTCTGCGGTCGGTGGAAGTGCGGGTGAGCGGACCGGGTTCGGGCCGCGAATCGGCGGTGCGCGCTTTATCCACTGCCGGCATCGACGTCCGCACCATTCGCGATGTGACGCCGATTCCGCATAACGGCTGCCGGCCGCCGAAGAAGAGAAGGGTTTGATATTGGATTTGGATCTGCTGCAAGCGGGAAGAAGGCCGGGGCGCCCTTTGGGCTTGGCTGTAAACCGCACCTGATTGGTTCTGGGGACAGGCTCCACTGTCCACGCGGCGCGAAAAAGCCGCGCCTTGGGACAGTGGAGCCAGTCCCCAGGGCGTATGTAGAAAGGTAAGGAGAAGAACTTGGCAAGATATATTGGCCCGGTCTGCCGGCAATGCCGGCGCGAGGGCACCAAACTGTTTCTCAAGGGCGAGCGCTGCCACAGCGAGAAGTGCGCCATCGAAAAGCGCAATTTCATTCCCGGGCAGCACGGCAAGGACCGCAAGCCCAAGATCGTCGGCTACGGCCTCCAGTTGCGCGAAAAGCAGAAGGTGCGCCGCATTTACGGCGTGCTGGAACGGCAGTTCCGCAACGCGTACGAGAAGGCCGCGGCATCCAAGGGCATCACCGGCGAAAACCTGTTGAGCGCTCTGGAACGCCGCATGGACAGCGTGATCTACCGCATGGGCTTCGCGACCAGCCGCAACCAGGCCCGCCAGATTGTGCGTCACGGCCACATCAACGTGAATGGCCGCAAGTGCGACATCCCATCCGCCGTGGTCAAGCCCAACGACGTAATTTCGGTTCGCGAAGCGAGCAAGAAGAACCCCACCATTCTGGCCGCGCGCGATGCCACCGCCCACGCCCCGGCGCCGAATTGGATCGACGTGGACCGCGAAGGTTTGACCGGCCGTATCACCGCGCTCCCGCAGCGCAGCGACCTGGTGCAGATACAAGTGAACGAGCAGCTCATCGTGGAGCTTTACTCGAAGTAGTCAGGGAAGAAGACAGGAGTCGGGAGTCGGTAGACGGGCGCGGTGCTCGATTCCGCCTTCCGACTTCCAGGAGAACTTATGTTCAAGGGCTTTCAGAAACCGAAGCGATTGGTTGCCAATACCGATACTCTCACCGAGCGGTATGGCATGTTCACCGCCCAGCCGTTCCAGCGCGGCTTCGGCACCACCATCGGCAACAGCTTGCGGCGCGTGCTGCTGAGCTCCATTGAAGGCGCGGCCATCACCGCCGTGCGCATCGAAGGCGTCGAGCATGAATTCAGCCCGATTCCGGGCGTCGTCGAAGACGCCACCGATATCATTCTCAACCTCAAGCAGATCCCCTTCAAGCTGAGCGGGGACAGCGTCAAGACAGTGCGCCTGAACGTGGAAACCCCCGGCCCCGTGCGCAGCGGCCAGATCGAAACCGACGCCGACGTGGAAGTGCTCGACCGCGACGTTCACATCGCCACCGTCAGCGAGGGCGGCAAGCTGAACATCGAAATGCGCCTCAAGACCGGGCGCGGCTACGTCAGCGCGGATAAGAATTTCGACGAAGATCTGGCGCTGGGCTATATCCCGATCGATTCGGTGCATTCTCCCGTGCGCAAGGTGACCTTCCAGGTGGAGGCCGCGCGGCTGGGCCAGATGACCGACTACGACAAACTGACACTGGAAGTGTGGACCAACGGCGCCGTTTCGCCGCAGGACGCGGTCGGCTACGCCGCCAAGCTGCTCAAGGACCACATGACGATCTTCATCAACTTCGAGGAGACGCCGGAGCAGGCCGAAGAGATCGCCGAGCGCGGTCTCGATAAGATGGGCGAAGTGCTCAACCGCTCGGTCGAGGAACTCGAGCTGAGCGTGCGCTCTTACAACTGCCTCAAGAACGCCAACATTCAGACCATTGGCGAGCTGGTGCAGAAGACCGAAGCGGAAATGCTGCGGACCAAGAACTTCGGCCGCAAGTCGCTGAACGAAATCAAGGAAATTCTCGCCAACATGGGGCTATCGCTCGGCATGCGGATCGACGCGCATGGCAGGCTGGTAACGCCGCCGCAATCGGCGACCCCGCTGCCGTCCGATTACGGCCCAGAGGAAGATTTCCAGGACCAGGTTGGGGAATAGCACATGAGACACAGGGTTGGCGGATTCAAACTCAAGCGGCCGGTGGACAGCCGCAATTCGCTGTTACGCAATCTCTGCACCAGCGTGATCGAAACCGAACGCATGGTCACCACGGTGACCAAGGCCAAGGCGGTGAGGCCGCTGGTCGAGAAGATGATCACGCTCGCCAAGAAGGACACGCTGGCTTCGCGCCGCCAGGCGGCGATGACGCTGCGCACGCCGGCCGCGGTGAAGAAGCTGTTCGATACGCTGGGCACGCGCTTCGGCCAGCGCAGCGGCGGCTACACGCGCATCACGCGCCTGGGCCCGCGCAAGGGCGATGGCGCCGAAGTGGCGATGATCGAGCTGGTTGGTTCCGAGCTGGTCAAGCGCGCCGCCGACCGCGCCAAGCGCCGCGAAGAGCGCCTGAAGGCGCGCCAGACAGGGCAAGAGATCGATGAGAAAGAGAAGGACGAGAAAGAGTAGCTCGTTCGCACGCTCTGATTGTGAAAGCCGCGGGCTCGCGCCGGAGATTCCGGCTGCCCGCGGCTTTTTTTGTGTGAGGCCGTGGCGCGGGCAGTCTTGCCTGCAGAGCCGAGATTCGTCTCGGCTTTTCTTTCCTCTGGACCGCTCACTCGAATAACTCGAATAGCCAAATAGTGGCGATGCTTCACCCTGAGCCCTGACTGACCCGGCTTGCGCCATAATGGGTTCTGTAGGGCGCTCTATGCCAGGCACACCAAACATCGGCATCGACGCGGTCCAACTGGCCGCCGTCTGCCGCCGCTTCCAGGTCGAGCGGCTGGCGGTATTTGGTTCGGCCGCGCGCGGAGAGTTGCGGCCCGATAGCGACGTGGACCTGCTGGTGGAATTCCGCCCGGAAGCGGAAATCGGCTTCATCGAATACGCCGGCTTGATGCTGGCGCTCTCCAAGCTGCTGGGCCGCAAGATGGACTTGGTCTCCAAGCCAGCCTTGAAGCCGCTGCTTCGGGATGCCATTCTCAGCGAGGCACTCCCGCTGTATGCGGCGTGAAGAACTGTACCTGCGCGACATCTGTGAAGCCTCCGACTCGATTGCCCGATTCATTCTCGGCCTGACCCGGCGGAATTCCGCGAGTCCGACCTCATCGGCAGCGCCGTCGCACAGAAGTTGGCCGTGATTGACGAGGCAGCCGCACGCGTTTCCGCGGACTTGCGGTCGCGGCATCCCGAGATTCCGTGGACGGAGATCATCGCGTTCCGCAACATCCTGGTGCACGCGTACTTCGGCATCGATTGGGGCGTGGTGTGGCTGGCAGCCGTCAAACAGGTTCCCGTGCTGCGCTGCCAAGTCGCCGCCGTTCTCGATGCCGAGTTTGACTCCCCGGCGGGCTGACAAATCGGCGTGGGCTCTGCGCAGCCCGCGCTTGACGGCGCCAGGACCAGCCGACCTCAACGTCCCGTCCGTGGCTTTCCCGTCCCCGGCTTTCCCGACGTGGCGCACGCACTCGTGCGTGCAGCGTCGAGACTCATCTCGACGCGTCGTCGCTTCTGCGGTGCCCAGCGTCGGCACGAGTGCCGACGCGGCACGCATGAGTGCGTGCGCCACGTCGGCGGGCATGATTTGTCATGGTTGTTTCTCGACAGGGCGAACGGTTCAGTGCCGGCGCGTGCCGGGCCGCCATAGTGGGGCAGGCGCTTTCGCCTGCCAACCCCGCGCCTTCACTCGAATATCGGCGACACCCTCGCCAGTACCTCTTCCATCACCGCGGCCGGAATGCTCTCCAGCTTCCTGCCGTGGCGCGTGGCGAGATCGAGAGCGCGCGGCTGGTCGCAGCGGACGACTCCCGTCGTTTTGGTCCCGGCGTCCGTCAACGGTACGGCGAAACCTGCCGTCCGCGCGAAATTGCCGCCGTTCGTGATCGGAAGAACTATGGGAGCCTTCGTGATCCGGTTGAAGGCCTCCGGCGACACGACCAGCACCGGACGGCGCCCTTTCTGCTCGTGTCCCGACGTAGGATCGAGACTGACGAGCCAGATTTCGCCGCGTTTCATCAGAGAAGCTCGCCGCCCACGGGCTTGCTCTCGAGCCATTCGCGCTCTCGCTTGGAGCGCCGCGCCTTGGGATCGCATCGGGCGAGCAGTTCGTTCAAGCTATAGCGCCGCCGCCGCTGCGGCTCGACGACGATACGGCCGCGTTCAACCGCGATGCCGACCTTGGCGCCCGCTTGCAGGCTCAGGATATCGAGCAGCGCCGGCGGCACCGCCAGCATGACCGAGCCGCCGACCTTGCGGAGATTGGTAGAGTGCATGGGGCTGCTCCTTGGTTATATTTCAGTATAACACAAGAGGGGAAGGACCAGCACCCCTTGGCGAACGGTCAGCGCCCCGTCCGCGCCGGGCTGGCATCTGCGGCCGCGCCCTCTCTGCCCGCCGTGATCGCGGCGCTCTACAGCGGATGAGTAGAGGTTGGGCTAGAATGAAACGCATCCATCCCGTAGGGCCACTTTTATCGTGTGTCCGGTCCCACCGATTACCCGCGTGCTCTCAATTACAAAATTGAGGAATTCCTGTCGAACCATGAAGATCGCAGGCGGAACGTACTGCTTCAGCTCTTCTGCCTTCGCTGGATCTTCGTGGAAGTAGTGTCCGTTGATCCAGAGATCCGCGATGTGCTCCGAGGAGGTTTCTCTGCCGTCCAGGTTCATTCTTATTCCGGCTTGGGCAAGCGTTTGCTTCCATCCCCGCTGGCACGCCTCAATGTGGCTCATGAGTTCGTCACTCGCAAAGTGTTTTCGACATAGCCCGTGAATGTACCCAATGAAAATCGGTTCATTCTTGGAAATGAATCTTCTGAATACCAGAAGGTACGACCGTAGCAGGTCCTCGTTCGGTTGTAGTGAGCGGAAGACAGAGGGGCGATTGATATCAAACGAGAGTGACCACTCATTCACCAAGCCGTTGGTTCTGATCAGCGTCGTCTGACTCAGTTCGTCAACGCGAGTCACAAAGAGCTCCAGATGTTCGCGCGGGCTCAGGCGGGTTGGGGAGCTGTGGCGCACGGCTACGTTATGATCCTTTCCACCTCTTCAGCGAGATCTCATGCTCGTGGCGATCCTAGAGCCGATCATGCGAGCATGCTCGCGTGTGGCCCTCTGTTGCGCCACTTCGAGCTTACCGCCGTTTATAAGGTGCGCGGTAGTGCCGGCGGCGCAGGGCGCGGCGACCGATCAGGATATTCGGAGGATATTCGTGATATTCGGGACGGGCGTGGACTGGACGGCGCCCGTGCGCTGAGACACCGAAACTAGCGGAAACTAGGGACAGCGCCGGTTCCCCAGTGCATACTGGGGCCGGTTGGGGACCCTGGGGACGTGGGGACCCTGGGGACTGGACGGGACGTAATCATCGCCCTGACCTACGCGGCCCGGATCTCCACCGTTTCTGCAACTGCGGTTGGCTCGGGTACGGTCTCCCCCCTTAACCGCATTCCTTCGATATGGAACTCAACTGCTTCCGCAATCAGGCGGCGTGTCTCCTCGATGGTGCGGCCGGTGGTCACGCAGCCTGGGAGGTCCGGCACATAGGCGGCCCAGTTGTTAGGCGCCTTCTCGAAAACGACCGCGTACTTTTTCATTTCTTCAGTCCCGCTTTCTTTAGTATCGAGTTTAGCGTCCCCACAGGCAAGTCGTCCCTCGGGTGACCGGGAACCGTCACAGTCCCGGCCTCAGGCTTGGCCGGATGAACATATTGCCTGTGGTCGCCGCGGGTTCGGTCCAGCATCCACCCGTCCTTCTCCATTGCCTTGATTACGTCGCGCACCTTCATTGAACGCCTATGATCGCACCTCTCCAAGTCTGTTATCGTGGCAGGGATGGCTAGAATTCAGCGTGCGCTGATTAGCGTGACCGATAAGACCGGCGTTGTCGAATTCGCGGCGGCGCTCCATGCCATTGGAGCGGAGATCATCTCTACCGGGGGGACGGCCCGGTTGATTCGCGAGGGCGGCGTGCCGGTGAAGGATGTCGCGGAGGTGACCGGATTTCCAGAGATGCTCGACGGGCGGGTGAAGACGCTCGACCCGCATGTGGCGGGCGGCATCCTGGCCATTCGCGGCAACCCGGCGCACATGCGCGCGATCGCGGAACACCACATTCTGCCGATCGATATGGTGGTGGTGAATCTGTATCGATTCGAAGACGCTGCGCGCAAGGCCGGCGTGACGCGCGGGGAGCTGATCGAGAACATCGATATCGGCGGGCCGAGCATGATCCGCGCGGCGGCGAAGAATTATCACGATGTGGCCGTGGTGGTTTCGGCCGAAGATTACGGAGCGATCGCGGCCGAGCTGCGCGCGAACGGCGGCGAGCTCAAGCCGGACACGCATTGGCGCCTGGCCAAGAAAGCGTTTCGCACCACGGCCGATTACGATGCCGCTATAAGCGCACGCCTGGAACAGGAAGATGCGGCGGGCGAACTGCCGGAAGACCTGGCGCTGCGCGCGCCCAAGGTGATGGACCTGCGCTACGGCGAGAACCCGCACCAGACGGCGGCGCTCTACGGGCGGGCGGGGCAGGGAATTGCCGGCGCGGCGCAGTTGCAGGGCAAGGAGCTGTCGTACAACAACCTGGTGGACTTGGACGCCGCGTGGCAATTGGCGCTCGAATTCGCGGAGCCGGCCGTGGCCATCATCAAACACACTAATCCGTGCGGCTGCGCCGAGCAGGCGACGCTGGCGGAGGCGTGGCGCAAGGCGCTTGAATGCGATCCGGTATCGGCGTATGGCAGCGTGGTGGGCATCAATCGGACGGTGGATGTGGAGACCGCGCGCGAAATCGCGAAGCTGTTTGTCGAGGCCGTGGCCGCGCCGGATTATGAGCCGGAAGCGCTGGCGGTGTTGGCGGCCAGGAAAAACCTGCGGCTGATGAAAGTGGCGCCAGGTTTGGACCGGTTCGTGGCGAAATCGATCACCGGCGGATTTCTGGTGCAGCGGGCGGACCGGGTCGCGCTGGACCGCGCGGCGGCGGTGGTGAAAACCAAGCGCACGCCGACCGAAGAAGAATGGCGCGCGTTGGAGTTCGGCTGGGTGGTAGCGAAGCACGTGAAGTCGAACGCGATTGTGTATGCGCGTGCAGGGCAGACGGCGGGAGTGGGCGCGGGGCAGATGAGCCGCGTCGATTCGGTCAAGATCGGCGCCATGAAGGCTGTGTTGCCGCTGGCTGGAACGGTGGTCGCGTCGGACGCATTCTTTCCATTTGCCGACGGGTTGGAAGAGGCTGTGAAGAACGGCGCGACCGCGTTCATTCAGCCGGGCGGGAGCGTGCGCGATCAGGAAGTGATCGACGCGGCGGACCGGCTGGGCGTGGCGATGGTGTTCACCGGCGTGCGGCACTTCCGGCACTGAGTGGGGCAGGTCCCCGACCTGCCGAGGGCTGGGGGCGCAGTCCTCGATGGAACGTCGGCAGTTGTGCGGACGTTGCTTTGAAAGCCAAGAAAAGCCGAGATGAGTCTCGGCTCAGCAGCCTAACAGGCCGCGCCACGGAGTTCCGGCACTGAGCGGGGCAGGTCCCCGACCTGCCGAGGGCCGGGGGCGCAGTCCTCGATGGAACGTCGGCAGTTGTGCGGACGTTGCTTTGAAAGCCAAGAAAAGCCGAGATGAGTCTCGGCTCAGCAGCCTAACAGGCCGCGCCACCCGGGGGCGGGCTAGAAGTTCGGTTCGTCGGCGGACGGGCCGTACATCGCCGGCACGGGGATGTCGTTGAGGCGCAGGTAAACCGAAAGCTGGGCGCGGTGGTGCACGGTGTGGTTGAAGACGAAGCTGCGCAGCACGGCCACTTTGGGCATGGTGAAGAACACTTGGTCGCCCGATTTGAGCGACCAGGGCTGCATCAACTGGGCGTCCTCCGCTTTAGCCAGCGCGGTGCGGGCGTTTACAACGGCCTTATCGAACATATCGAGCAGTTCGGCGCGCGAAGCGGCAATCTTGCGCTGCGATGGGTCAAAGGCGGCCAGATCGACGGAGTCCTTACCGATGGTTTCCGGCGTCCAGTTCGTCAGCTCGCAAACATGAGTAGCTAGCGAGGCCATGTCCATGGATTTCGGGTGGGGCTTGAAGCTGAATTTGTCGTCGGGGATGCGTTCGAGGACGCGGCGGGTAGTCGCCGCTTCCTGATCGAACTCCGGCAGTAGCGCGTCTCGTATCAACATAGCTGGTCTGTTCCTTTCCGCTATATATTCGCTTTTTATTCGCCATCAGTCAAGTAAATTTCGCATGAGTTTGTGCGCGCGAGTCGAAGCTCAGGTAATTGCGGATCTTGGAGGCTGGCAATCGATCCTCTGCCGGGCGTATAATCGGGGCAGTTGGCGCGTGCTCCGTGCGCCGTGTGCTACCTCCCCGAAGCTAATCGCGTGCCCGGCCTGACTGAAGTCGAGCGCCACTCCGCCGTCGGCAGGATCTTGAGGAAGCCCGAGGACTGTTTGGTGAGGAAAACGTGGAGAAACGCGGCAGCAAGCCGGCGTTGGCACTCTAATAAAGCGTGATACGGGGGATGCGGTATCCTATCGATAGTAGCGCCATGGTTCCACCTACAACATGGAGGGGTGGGGGTGCTTTACTTTGGCGCCGAACGGGTTTAGTATGGTTACACTCCCCCGATCGCGAGCGAGGTTAAAGCTTTGCTGAAACTAAAACGCGTCGAACTACAGGGTTTCAAGTCCTTTTGCGAGCGCACCGAGCTCCGTTTCCAGGGAGCCGGAATTGCCGGCATTGTCGGACCAAACGGCTGCGGCAAGTCGAATATCTCCGACGCCATCAGTTGGGTGCTCGGCGAACAATCGGCCAAGAGCTTGCGCGGGACGCGAATGGAAGACGTGATTTTTGCCGGCACGCGCGATCGCAAGCCGCTGGGCATGGCGTATGTGACGATGACCCTGGTGGACCCGGAACACTACACAGGCCACGACGCGCACAAACTGCAGGCGGTGGAAGAGGGCGCCTCTAAGAAGCGCGGCGAAGTCACCATCACGCGGCGGCTGTTCCGGAACGGGGATAGCGAATACCTGATCGACGGGCGGGCGGCGCGGCTGCGCGACATCCAGGACCTGTTCATGGGCACTGGCCTGGGGCCGGAAAGCTACGCCATCATCGAGCAGGGGCGCATCGGGCAGATCCTCAGCTCGAAGCCGCAGGACCGGCGAGGGGTGATCGAGGAAGCGGCCGGCATCACCAGATTCAAGACCCGCAAGCGGCTGGCGGAGGCCAGGCTGGAAGGCGCCAAGCAGAACCTGGCGCGCGTCTACGACATTTTGGAAGAAGTGACGCGGCAGACGAATTCACTCAAGCGCCAGGCGCAAAAGGCGCGCCGGTATGTCGAGTTGAAGGCCGAACTGGAGAGCCGGCTCAAGGTGGTGCTGTCCGGCAAGTACCGGCTGCTGGAGCGCGATGCGGCCAAGACCGCTATCGATCTGAACCTGGCAGCGGCGGAATTCAAGGGCCTGGGCGGGCAGGTGGCCGAACAGGAACAGGCGCACGAGCAGTCGCAGGCGGCATGCTATGAGCTCGAAGAGCGGCTCACGGCGGCTCGCATGGAGCTTGCCGAAGCCAACGTGGAATCCGAGCGGACACGCGGCCGGCTGGCGAGCCAGGTGAAAGAGAGCGGCGCCATCGAGGAACGCATCGCGCAGGCGGAAAGCGAATCCGAACAGTTGGGCAAGCGGCTCGCACAACTGGATGGCGAAATTGCGGTCCACCAGCGCAGCGTCGCGGCACTCGAAGAGCAGATCGCCGAAGCACGCGCCCGTTTGCTCGGCATCAATCAGCAGCGGGACGCGTTGCAGGGCAAGGTGCGCGAGCGCGAAAGCGCCATCGAAGCCGGGCGTCAGGCCATCCTGCGGCTGCTCGGCGAGGCGTCGCATCTGCGGAACCAGTTGGCGCAGATGGAGGAGTATCTGGCCAGCATCGAGCGAGAGACGGCGCGTTCGATGAAGGAAGAGCAGGTGGCGGCGGCCGAAATCGAGCGCTTGGAAGCGGCTCGGCACCAGCTCGCCGAGACCGTGGCGGCGCGGCAGCTCGAACTGGAATCGGTGACCGGCGAGCGGCGCCGCACCGAAGAGGATCTGGCCGCGCGGCGGCAGGCGGCGGCCGGACTGCGGCAGGCAATCGATCAGGAGAAGACCGAGGTATCGCGGATCCGCGCGCGCAAGGAGTCGCTTGAGCAGGTGCTGGCGCACCGCAGCTATACCACCGAATCGGTGAAGAAGCTGTTCGCGTCGCTGGAAACCGGCAAGGCCGGCGACCTGAAGCCGGCCGGCGTGCTGGCCGACTACGTGGAAGTGGACCCGCAATATGAAAAGCCAGCGGAAGAGTTCCTCCACGACGAGTTGGAATACGTGGTGGTGGAAAGCTGGCAGCAGGCCGAGCGGGGCCTGGACTTCGTCCGCGCCGAGCTGAGCGGCCGCGCCACGTTTCTGGTGCATCCGGAACCGAATGGCAACGGCAAAGCCCGTCTGCCGGAACCGGCCATCGGCCCGGAAACCGGGATCGCGGCGCGCTTGAGCGATTCGCTGCGGCTCACCAACGGATTCCGCGATCGCGCCACCGACCTGCTGCCGCGTGTTTCGCTGTGCTTCGTGGCCGAGGACCGCGGAAGCGCGCAACGGCTTTCGACGGCCTACCCGCATCTCTATTTTCTGCTTCCCGATGGCGTCTGCTACCACGGCCACACGGTGACCGGCGGCAAGAAAACCGGCGCCGGGCCGCTTGCGATGAAGCGCGAAGCGCGCGAGCTGAGGGTGGTGCTGGGCCAGCGGCAGGCGGCGCTCGACGAGCAGATGGCGAGCCTCGAAGGCATCAACCAGGAGATCGTCGGTCTGGAAGCCGAGGTGGAACGGCTGCGCAGTCTGCAACAGGCGCGCGAAAAGGATCGCGTGGCGCTCGATCACGACGTGCGGAAGCTGGCGGAAGATCTGGGGCGTGCCAATTCGAAAGTCTCGGTGGCGAGGCTGGAACTGGAGCGGTTGCGCCGCGACGCGGAGAAATCCGCCGGCGATCGCGAACGCAATCGCGCCGCGGTGGAAGAGAAGGATCGGCAGCGCACGGCACGGGAAGAGGCGCTCGAGGCGGAGCGGCAGGAGGCCGAGAAGCTGGAAGCGGAAGCCGCGGCGATCGGCGAGGAGCACGCTGCCACGCGCGCCGGATTAGCCGCCCTGGAAGAGCGCCACCGCGGCGAGCGCAGCGCCATGGGACGGCTTCAGCAGCAGTTCCAGGAGACGTCGAGCCGGCGCAACTCGACGGCGGCCGAAATCGAGCGGCTGGGTGAGCAGCGCGCAAGCCTCTTAGCGGACAATATCGAACTCGACCGGCGCGCCGCCGAGCTGGCGGCGGAGATCTCCCGCAGGGAAACCGCCGTCAATCAGATGGCATTGGAGGACGCGGCCGCGCGGGAAGCGCTGCGCGCGGGCGAAGAAGAGCTGAAGACCTTGCGCCAGGCCGTGCAGGAGAGCCAGGAGAAGCGCGCACAGATTGAAGTCGAGCTGGTGCGCAAGCAGGCGGAACTGAAGTATCTGGACGAGACCAGCCGCAAGGAGTTGAATTGCCCGGTGGAGGAACTGGTTCCCGCCGACGATCCGGTACCGGACGCCGACTCGATCGCCGCCGCCGAGCAGGGCGCCAATGAGATCCGCCAGCGAATCGAGGGGCTGGGCGCGGTGAACCCGGCCGCCATGGAAGAATTCCAGGAGGCGCAGCAGCGGCAGGAATTCTTGAGCGTGCAGCGCCAGGACCTGCTCGATTCGATCCGCGATACGGAAAAGGCGATTCAGGAGATCGACCAGGTCTCGCGGCAGAAATTCGCCGAGGCCTTCGAGGCCATCAACGCCAATTTCCGCGGCATGTTCCAGGCGTTGTTCGGCGGAGGCACCGGCGAGATGCGCCTCACCGACCAGGAGAACCTGGCCGAATCGGGTATCGACATTGTCTGCTCGCCGCCGGGGAAGCGGCTACAAAACGTGCTGCTGCTATCGGGCGGCGAGAAGGCGCTGGCCGCGGTGGCGCTGCTGATGGCCATTTTCCGCTATCAGCCTAGCCCGTTCTGCGTGTTGGACGAAGTGGACGCGCCGCTTGACGAGGCCAACATCGGCAGGCTGGCGAATCTGCTGAAGGAGATGTCGCTCGAAACGCAGTTCGTGGTGATCACGCACTCCAAGCGCACCATGGAAGCCGCCGAGGCGCTGTACGGAGTAACTATGCAGGAGCCTGGCGTTTCGCGCCTGGTGGCCGTGCGCTTCGGCCCCGCTGAAGCGGCAGCGTAGGTCCGGCGGCCGCACGGTTGAAAAGCGCGGCGCGCGGCGGGAGGAGAAGCCGGGATGACTCTCCGAACTCCTGATGTTGTCCGGTGTTTTCCGCGCGCTGCGGAAAATGAGCTGACCCTCCTGACGGGGAATCGGCGGCGCAGGCCTGGTAGGATAGACGATCGGTTTCTGTCGACTGTCGCGCCTGGGCAGGGGCCCGCCGCTCGACAGACGACAAAAACCGATCGTCTATCCTACCTCTGACACAGGCAACCTGGCTCAACCCAAATTCCGCCGCATCAGGAGTTCGGACTCTCCGACTCTGCAAGCCTTGACAGGCCGCGCCACGGGCCGGCCCGAGGCGGGCAACTTGGCGATCGACGTGGCGCACGCACTCGTGCGTGCAGTGTCGAGATTCTTCTCGACACGTGTTGGCGCGGGCCGGGCGTCGGCACGAGTGCCGACGCGGCACGCATGAGTGCGCGCGCCACGATGGAACGGCGCGGCCGTGCCTGACGATTCACTTATCGCTTCTGTTCGAGGTTGGGCATGCCACTGAAGATCTCGAGGAGCACACCGAGATCGCGGTCCGTGCCGAGATATGCGACCCTGACGCCTTCGAACTCGCCGCTGAGGACCACATCGATTCCTCGTTCGGCCTCCATTGCCAGCATCTCGTCGAAGCTCTGAGCAGCGACGGCGATGTGGTGCACGCCCCCGCCTTTCTCGGCAAGGAAACGCGCGTAGATGCCCTCGTTGTCGAGCGGTTCGATCAGTTCCCACTGCAACTGGCCGACCATGGCGATCGCCAGGCGCCAGGAGCGCTTGACTGGCTGCCCGTACTCGCGCAGATCCTTCGCGTTGCCGGGGTTGAATTCGTAGATCTTCCACGGGCCGATCCCGTAGTCGTCGACGTATTTCCGCATCGCCGCGTCCAGGTCGCGCACTACGATCCCGATCTGCACGGTCTGGGTGAAAACAGGGTCGCGCATCGTTGCACCTCCTCCGCTTTTCATGGCACCGCCGCAAATTTCGTCAAGTTCGTAAGTTTTTACTTGACGGGCGGATCCCAGCCTTTGGCCGTGCAATGGACGGCCTTCGCGGATCCCGCCACGATGTTCAGCGAGGCAGTACATCTCATCTCCCTGCCTGCTTGGTCTTTGCCGCTCACCGATACGCTGTGCTGGCCGGGAGAGAGCACGAACGTAAATGGCGTCGGCCGGCTCATTGGCTGGCTGTCAATGGTCACGGCGGCGCCGGGCGGCGTGGAATCCACGGTGAGCCTGCCCGGCCGCTGCGGCATCTGCGACTGCAACAGCGCTGGGAACAGGAAGAGGCAGCCTAGCGCCAGCTTTAGCACTGGGAGCAGCCGTCGCGCTTTCATGTTAGTCCGCTTCATGTTAGTCCGCCTTGCCTAAGTCTTGCATCACAAAGTCGGCGAAAAAGAAAACACCTAACAGCAACGTGTAAAAATGCGCTGTCTTCGGCAATTGGACCAGGTCGACGTCAAGTGTCCCGACCGAGTTCAAGAGCACAAATTCGACGTTCTGGTAGGAGATATACCCGAAGTAGAGCGAGAGGCCGACAAAAACCGCACTGAGGATGGCGGGCCACATTTCCCGCAGCCGATAATGCTGCCGAGGTTTACTGGTCAACAGGAACCCCATCGCCCCCAAGAGTCCAGTTCCCAGAGTGATCAGCAGATTATTGATGTTCTCGTAGGCGTCGACGGCTTTGTCCATCTCCGGCTGGCTTTCCGGAGCGGTCGGGTAGGGCCTGCTATTCACATAGTTGGTGACCTGCCACATTACTCCCACCAGCACGACGCAGACGATGTAGAAGCTGAGTCTGGCAATTGGCAGACGTCCTGTCAGTGGCTTCGCTGTCATTCGATTCGTCCTTGGTGCGCGAAGGCCCGAAAGCGCAGCTTCCGGCTTTTGGCGAGTATAACCGAACACGAGTGCAGCGTCAATTCAAATTGACCTGCTCCAAAGTCACGTGGGCAGGCGGCCCTCCCGGCTTTCGGGTCCGTAGCAGAATCCGCCGGACCGACTACATATACGTCGCGCCTGGCTTACTGCGGCGGGAGCGTGATGGAAACGTGACGCTCACGGTTCAACTGCTGGGTGAGGGCGCGGTCGATCGAACTCAGCGCCACCTGTTTCTCCTCGCGGTCCCGCGTGACGTAATGTAGCGTGGGGCCGTCGACCCAATAGGAAGCCGCCGCCTGAATCTCGCCATCCTTCCGTGCGATCAAGTAGATGGGCGAGGAATTCGTCGCGCTTCCAGCGGCAGCCGCCGTTTCCTGTCCGTACTCGTCATAAGTGTGCGTTACTGGGTGCGCTGCGCTGTAAGTGCCGGACGCGATTGCCTGGCTGTAGGGGTCGCCCCGCGCGGGTGCATAAGTCACCGGCGGAGCGGGCGCGTATGAATAAACAGGATCATTGTAAGTGTCCGGATAATAGTAATCATACGGATCGTAGTTGTAATATCCGTAGGAATAGCCGGGCCAATAAGAGTAACCGAATCCGAACCAGGGATAGCCCCAGCCATAATACGGCCAATAACCCCCGTAGCCCCGGTAACCATAGCCGTAGCCCCGAAAACCGCCGTAGCCAACGCCACCGCGGAATCCCGAGCCGATCACTCCGCCGCGCACTGCTCCATAACTGCCGCCGTGAAAGCCACTCGACACAGCGCCGTGGCTGAAGCCGCCTCCTATAGAAGCATGCGCTCCGCCGCCACCATGTCCGCCGCCGCGTTGCGCCATGGCGCACCACGCCAGCAAAGTGAACGAAAGGGTGATTCTGAATAGGGCCCTCATCGGAGTACTCCTCTACTAGGAAGCTTACCGCCGGCAGACGGAACGCGCAAGCCGCGGAGGATACCAAGCCCTGTCACCGGCGCCGCTCGCAAAGACCGCCAGCGCTACCCGGACATGCCCGGCGATCCTCGGATTGGCGTTATCATGAGCTTGGGACATGGCGCTGATCGCGGTTTCTGGGCATCCGGGGTGCAGGTTTGAGGAGGTCGCGCGCATCACCGCGCAGCGGCTGGGTTTCGAACTGCTCACGCAGGCGCGGCTGGAAGCGCTGGCTGCGGAGGAATTCGGAGCCGAAACCCGCATCCCCGATAAGGCCTGGGCCAGCCTGGCCACTTCCGTGCTGGCACGCCTGGCTACCGCTCACCACATTGTTTACTGCGCCGCCGGCGGCGAACTCCAGTGGCAGAACTTCCCCGGCATGCTGCGCGTCCACGTAGTGGCGCCGGAAAACGTGCGCATCGGCAACATCATGTTGGATTGCCGTTTGGAGCGGGCCGCCGCGCGCCAGCGTCTGCTGGCACTGGAAGCCGCCGACCGCGCCGCCCGCAAAGCCAGGTTTGGCAAAACCCGCGCCACCGCCGATCTGTTCGACCTCCTGTTGAACGCCGAAACGATCGGCGGCGAACAAATGGCCGAGCTGATCCACCGCGCCGCGGCCACGCTCGCTCTGAGTGAACGCGGATTTCTCTCCGCCGCCGCCGAAGCCCAACTTCAGTTCCAGATGCGGCTGCGCCTGGCTCGCTACGGCATTGTCCCGCCCGATAAGATCACCATTCGCAAGAAGATCTTCGCTAACCCCAGCGAGGAAATGTTCGCCAACTTGCTCGACTTTTACCGCATCGCCTGGGAATACGAGCCGCGCAGTTTCCCCGTTCAGTACGACCGCGACGGCAATCCAACCGAGTCATTTACTCCGGATTTCTATCTGCCGGAGTTCGACTTATATGTGGAACTGACCACCATGAAGCAGTCTTTGGTAACTCGCAAAAACCGGAAGGTCCGGCTGCTGCGCGAACTTTATCCCCACTTGAACATCCAGGTGTTTTATCAGAAGGATTTTGAGAATCTCATTTTCAAGTACGGCCTTGTTCAGCGCCCGGTGACCGCATGAGTGCCCCCTTGCCGCCCGGCATTGAACGGGTCTTGTTTAGCGAAGAGGAGATCGGACGGCGCATCGCCGAGCTGGGCGCCAGAATCTCGCGCGACTACGCCGGCAAGACCCTGAAACTGGTCGGCGTCCTCAAAGGGTCGGTGTTCTTTCTCACCGCGCTGGCCCGCGCGATCGAAATCCCGGTGAAGATGGATTTCCTGGGCATTTCCAGCTTCTCCAACCGCAGCGGCGCGCCCGGCGTGGTGCGCATCGCCAAGGACCTGGACGACAGCATCGAAGGTGAGGATGTGCTGTTGATCGAGGACATCGTCGATACCGGCTTCACGCTCCGCTACCTCTTGCAAAACCTGGCCGGGCGCGCGCCCAACTCGCTGGCTGTTTGCTCGTTTCTCGATAGGACCAGCCGCCGCATCGTGCAAGTGCCCGTCGATTACCGCTGTTTCGAAATCCCAGACCGCTTTGTGGTGGGATTCGGCTTGGATTACCAGCAGCTTTATCGCAACTTGGGCTATGTAGCGGTTATGAAACACGAGAAAACAGCTTAACCGATGGCCGCGCGCGGGCCCCGCAGTCGCCTGAACCATGCTGAACCGCCGCTTCGTTCGGATATCGAACTAATTGTTCGAAAAACACTTGAGAATCTCCCTTGCGCCGCTCACCACTTAACCGGACGCACGGGAAAATGTTAATTCGCGCAATGGAAGCGTTTCCCGGCTGCACTATTCCTGGTTTTGTTATTCGCTTTTAGCATTTCAGGGCTAGAATGGGAACAGAATTCAGAAAGGCAAGTGTGCACCAATGAGGTCTCGGATACTATTCATTTCCGGGCGTCATGACGATGCCCGCCAACTTTCGCGGATGCTGGGATCTCTTCCCGTTGCCCTGGAGCACGTCGAAACTTACCAGCAGGCACGCACACTGCTTCATCAGTGCGACTATGATGTCCTTTTGACCGAAGCCAATCTATCCGATGCAAACTGGCTGGATGTCCTGCATTTGGCCCGGGAGCGCCCAGGCGAGCTGGAGGTGATCGTCACCGATCCCCACGCCGACGCCCGATTCTGGTCCGAAGCGCTCAACCTGGGCGCCTACGACTTGCTGTCGCAGCCGTTCTACGCGCCCGAGGTGCGGCGCATCTTATCCAACGCTTGTTCGCGGCCGGAATACCAGCGGTGTCCGGCAACCGCATAAAAAGCGCCCTCCGATGGGGCAGCGCCAGGCCACGAGGCAACGGCTGCCCCAGTTTATCCTTCACTATGTCGGATTGCTGACACCTGGCGGGGTTGTTGAGACAGGAGTATCCCCAAGACGATCGTGCCAACAGAAAGATGCGACGGGGAACTGCCTAAGCGCAGGCTTTGCGGCGTTTGCGAACCACCGCGCCCAGACCGATGAGAGCGACGCCCAGCAAAACCATCGTGGAAGGTTCGGCTGTGGGCCCGTATTGATAGTAAATGTTGCTCATGTTGAGGATCTGGGAGTTCCCCACGTTCGTTATGTTAAACGTGTCCGTGACTGCCAACACTTGCGCCGCGAGACCGGTGATCGCGCCGGGGGGGGCGGTACCGTCGGTGTCTATCACGGTCACGCTCCCACTGCCCGTACCAACGGTGGCCAGTACGGCTTTTTCCCAGGTTGCGGCATCGTTGCCAGGCCCTGGGCCAGGGTCGTCCTGCAGCCCGGCGGTTGCCTCGATGACATTCCAGTAACCTGGGGCGATGCTTGCCGGAGGTTGAGTTTGGTCAAGTGTTAGCGTATACGTCAGTGTGAAGTTCTCGACGAAGCCGCTGGCATCATTCAGATTAAAGGTTCCGGTCTCGTTGCGCGAGCCATAGGCAAACGTGGCGGTCACATCGGCCATATCGCTAGACATGGTGCCGGAAGTGATCACGAAATTCGTGAACTCATAGTTGCCGATTTCGCAGCCGCTGGCCAACGTTCCGCCGGTCAGCAGCTCGGAAAACGTAATAGGGGCAGTGCCGCACGCCACCAGCCCTGCCGCGTTGCCAATGCCCGCCAGCACCATCACTCCGAGAATGACGCCGAAGATCTTTTTCATCCTACAAGTCCTCTTTTGTTGCGTCTTGAAATTTCTAACTTCTTGAACCGTTATCAGTAACTACCTCCGGCACGGTTCGACTGCTTTCGAGACCCCACATTTGAGGCCTTAACGTGAGTTTACTGAACGCAGTAACCGTGGTCAAGGGGTTTTTGAGATAATAGGCTCAATTCGTCGGTTTATGAGTACTGTTTTCTTGGACTAGCGGAAAACGCCACGGGTGTTGGCCGAAGGTTCTCCCAGAACTTACAGCATTCCCACCAGAGTTGACCAGTTAGTATTAACTTAGAGGTGTCATTCGGACCATCGGGGAACTGTCTCGCTGGCGCAGCCCGGAGACTGTTGGAGTAACACTAACTTCTGGCGCAATTCAGTGCCGGCCGAAGTGGTGCGGCATGCTGGGCGGGCGGAAGTGGGGGGCCGGCCGCGGCGCCGGATGGAACGAAGGCGCGTGTGGCTCCTCCGCTCCGCCATGGCCGAAGTGGCGCGCGCCGTGATCGGCGTTCGGATCGTGCGCTCCCGGCGAGGAGTACGGCGAATTGCGGTAAGAGCCGCTTTTGGAGGCGTACTCGGAATCGCGGAAGCCGCCTTTCCTGGCGAAGCTGGAGCCGGCGTATCGGTCCTGCGTAACCGTGCCCTGCGAACCGTATTTCGGCGCGCCGGCCGCTTCGTCGCGGCCATAGTAGGTGCGCCCGCTGCGCCACGAGTCGCGGTAGCCTTCCCAATCGTAGCGGTCGATGGGCCGGTATGAGTGATTGAACAGCAGGTCGCGCATCAGCGCGTACTGGCCGTAGAAAACCCAGAAATCGCGTCCGTCGCGATGGTCCCAATAGCCGTACTGATTGGACGCCTGGCCGGGAGGCGCCATGTAGGCGAAGCCGGCCGGCTGCGCCACGCGCTCGGCTTCGGAATCGAACTTGCCGGCGGGCTTGTGCTCGATCGCCATGCCCAGGTCGTTGCGCATGGCGTCGTAGGTGCTGCCGGAAACATCCACCCACGCTTCATCGGACGTACTGACGCCGGCCTTGGCCGCGGCGTCGTCCACGTGCGTCTTCACGGTGCGGATTTCCTGATCGTAATGACGCGCGCTGCCCGAGCCTCGCGTTTCCATGTCGACCAGAATCTTGTCCCACGAGTAATAAAGCTGCCCGTCGAGTGAGCGGACCTCCTCGGCCTGTTGCGGCAGCTCGGCGGCGGCGTTGTGGAGTGCGTCCTGCGCGGCTACCAGCGCGGCAAGATCCAGGTGCGCGAAGTCGGCGGCCGCGGCTTGCCGGCGCTCATCCGCGCTCGATTGCCAGAGGACGTCGCTCCGCGTCACGATGCCGCGAAACCCAGCCACGCGGGCGTCCAGATCCGGCTTCTTCTCCGGCCAGTCGTTTTCGCCCTTGGCGACTTCGGACGCGACTGGCACCAGATCGAAGCTGCGCACCGCCTGGTAATCGCGGCCCATCTGATCCAGCCGCTGCGGCAGATCGCGCTTCAGCTCGATCCAGTGCGCGGCGTCTTTTTGGATATCCGCGGCCGCGCTCACCGCCGTTGCGCGAATGCCGCGTTCCTCCCCCAGCAGCGATTCCACCTTCTCCCGGTCCTGCCGGCGATTCTGCTTTTCCAGGTGCGACAGCTCGTCCATATCGCGCTGGGCGTCGCCAAGCCGCGACTCCGATAGTGCCAGCCCGGCTGGCCACTGGATGGCGGCGGGAACGGCGTGGAACAGGGCGCTCTCCGAGGCGACCTCGCCGGAGACCTCGCCGCTTGCTCGAGTGACTTGCTGCTGCGCGCTCGCGAGCGCGGCGCGTTCGCTGTCGATTTGTTGGCGCAGATTGCGCGGCAGGTTGTCGAAACCGGCGGTGAGCACCACACCGATCGACGCTGTCAGCAATATTGCGAGGAATTTGAGTCCGGATCGAGTCATCGAATGCCGCCACCTTTCCGGATGCGGCTGGGTGTCCGTTTCGGAATTGACCGCTCCCTTTGGTCGCGGCTCCGATTGTCAGCCCTTGGTTCCCCGGTAAATCGTCACGTCGCCGGCGGGGATTCCCCTGTAGCGCGTGACGGCGAACGGTTCGGCCTGCTCCTTGCGGATCAAGATGAGCCCGGAGCCGTTCTGCTCCCGATATTCCCAACCGTAGAATCCCGCCGGCCCCGGCTGGTCGCCGCGTGTCGACTGGATTTCGCGGCTCATCCTGTACATCCAGACCTTGCCGTCGAAATCGAACGAGTCGCCGGTGTTCTGGCGCTCGTCCATTTGCGCGAGGTCTTCTTCGCTTAGCCCCAGGTCTTCGAGCGTGGGCTGTTTCGCCTCGGTCGAGATGGTGACCGACTGGTCGCCGCTTGCATCCACCCGCATCGCCACCCGCCGCTCTTTGTACGGGCCGCTCAACTCGAACCAGTGGTGCTGACCGGCTTGAAACCAGGTGCAGCGGTCCGAGGTGAAATCGAGATCGGTCATGTTGTCGCCCTCACCGGCGATGGAAATCACGTCGCCCGAGCGCGCCTGGGCCGGCTTCAAATTCGCCAGATCTTCCGCCGTCGCCGCGGCAGGCGCGGGGGAGTGAGGTGTCTTGAACAGTTTCATCAGCACAACCACCAGCAAGGCAACCAGAACGCCGGTCAGCGTGAATGTGATCGGGCCCATCCCGGTTTATGCCTTGGCTTTCTCGCCCACCGGCGCGCCGGTCGCGGCCGGCGGGTTGCCGCTGGCCAGTTCCTTGGGAATATACGGCGGCGGTGTGGGCGCTTTGGCGGCTTGCCGTTCCGCTTTGAGCGCGGCCAGATCGGCATCCACTCCGTGGCCGCTCAGCTCGGCAAACTGCTTTTCCAAATCCTCGTCCTTGCCGGTCGAGGCCAGTTCGTCGAACGCCTTGGCGGTGGCTTCTTCCTTGGAAACCGTGTCTTCGAAGCGGTTGAGCTGCGCGAAAGCGTTATCGGCGCTTCCCACGCCGGCCATGGCCTCGGCTACCTTGCGTTGCGCCAAAGCCGCGTTCTTCCGCGCCACCAGCGTGGTAGCGGTGCGCTCGCCTTCGTCGATCTTGCTCTTGAGCTCACCCACCTGGCTCTTCAGTTTCTCGCTGGTCTGATGCGCCGCATCGACGGCCTGTTGCATGGACGCAACCTGGCGGTCGCATTCGGCTTTCTTGGCCAGCGCTTTCTTGGCCAGGTCCTCATTGCCGGCGTCCAGCGCCTGGCCAGCGCGGTCTTTCCAGTCCTGCGCCTGCCGCACGTACTTCTGGTATTCGGCGTCCAAGCGGTTGTAGTTGCTCATGGCCACGGCCGAAGCGCGCACCACGTTGTTCAACTCGTTCCGCATGTCCGCCACGGTTTGATTCACAGTGGCTTCGAAAGTGGCGTCCTCGATGGCATCGACGCCCGAATTGGCCTGGCCGCGCGCCACGCGGCCCAGTCTCGACATGAAATCACCTAGAAATGGCATCGTGTTCCTCGCTTACGAACTCAAACCGCTCAGCACCTTGCGGGCTGTCATCACATCCACCAGCAGGAAATGGACGCAGGAGAGGACCTCGTCCTCGTCGTCCGGTCCTCCATCCTCCAGTTTGCAAAAGTTGTTCAGGGTCACGGCCAGCTTGCCGCCGCCCGCGTCATAAAGCTGGAAATAGGAAGTGGAAATGCCGTTATCGGCGGCCAGCATGCTCGCCATGATTTCCGGCGTGATGGCTGCCTTGGGCGCTACTGTGCATACCAGCGAAAGGAAGAGGATGTCGCCCTGGAGCACCGCGCGCGCGGTGACTCCGCTTTCGACCTCCCGGATGGCGAGTGTATCGGGTGCTGGCTCGGAGACTTCGTAACCTTTCTCCGCCAGAAGTGCGTGGATGTGGCCCAGAAGCGGGCTGGTTGTGGCTGTCATATGATCTCGCAAGTAATACGCTGGCACGCTCGCGAAAGTTCCGTTGTGCGGAGCGCCGCGCAACCCATTGTACGGCAGGACAGTTGGCCTCCGGTATCGGGCGGCCGTTCACCAATCTGAAACACGGCGCGTGCGTTTGCCGAGAGCCGCGAAGCAAACCTTCGGCGCCGCCCCTGCTACGATTAGGCAAAGGGGGGGGACGTCATGGAGCTTTCTCTTTTCCAAAACCTTGCGTGCGCCTGCCTGGCCACGCTTCCGCTTTCCGCGCAAGTGAGCGTGCTTACCTATCAATACGACACTTCCCGCGCGGGAGCAAACCTCGCCGAATCGGTGCTGACGAAGGCGAACGTCACGGCCAGCCGGTTCGGCAAGCTGTTCTCATACCCGGTGGACGGCTACATCTATGGACAGCCGCTCTATCTCCCCGGCGTAACCATCCCCCAGAAGGGCATTCACGACGTGGTCTATGCCGCCACCGAGCACGATTCGGTGTACGCATTCGATGCCGATAGCAACTCGGGCGCCAACGGCGCGCCTCTGTGGCACGTCAGTTTCATCAACCCGGGCGCGGGCGTGACCACCGTGCCCTACCAGGACACCGGTTGCAGCCAGATTGTCCCCGAGTTGGGGATCAGCAGCACGCCCGTGATCGACTCGCAGAGCGGCACCATCTACGTGGTCGCGATGACCAAAGAGACCTCCGCCTCCGGAACTGCGTATGTGCAGCGCCTGCACGCTCTGGATGTTGCAAGCGGGGCGGAGAAGCCGGGAAGCCCGGTGGCGATCCAGGCGTCGGTTCAGGGCACCGGCGAGGGCGGCGCCACGGTTGTGTTCAACCCAAAGGCCTATAAGCAGCGCGCGGGCCTGGTGCTGTGGAACGGCACTGTGTATACGGCGTGGGCGTCGCATTGCGACATCTCTCCGTATCACGGTTGGCTGATTGCATACGATGAGAAGTCGCTCACCCAGACCGCGGTATACAACAACACACCCAACGGGGATGAGGCTTCATTCTGGGCCGGGGGCGCCGCGCCGGCGGTGGACGCGGCGGGCAACATCTACGTGGTGGGCGGCAACGGTACCTTCGACTCCGCGGGCACAGGGCCGGACGTCGGTGAGAGCTATCTCAAGCTTTCCACCAGCGCCGGCCTCACGCTGGCCGACTACTTCACTCCCTTCAATTACGCCAGCCTCAATGCGGCCGATCTCGACGTTGGTTCGGCCGGAGTGGCGCTGCTGGGGGACGAGGCCGGGTCCACCCAACATCCCCATTTGATGGTGGGCGCGGGCAAGGAGGGCCGCATTTACCTGCTGGACCGCGACAACCTGGGTAAAGTGCAGGCGGGATCGGACAGCCAAATCGTACAGTCGATACCGGGAGCGATTGGCGGCCTGTTCGGCAATCCGGGCTACTTCAACAAGACCATCTACTTGTGCGGTTCGGGCGACAGTCTGAAGGCGTTTCCCATCTCCGGCGCGGCGATGGCCACCAGCCCCTCATCGCAATCGGCGGCGCAGTTCGGCTATCCCGGCTGTGTGCCCACCATCTCGGCCAGCGGCGCCGCGAACGGCATTGTCTGGATACTGGAATCGTCCGGCATCCTGCACGCTTATGACGCCTCCAATCTCGCGGCCGAGCTGTATAACAGCAACCAGAACCAGGCCCGCGACAGTCTGGGCGCAACCGTGAAGTTCTCAGTCCCTACGTTGGTGAACGGCAGAGTCTATGCGGGCACCGAAAGCTCTCTGGCGGTGTACGGCCTGCTCTCGGGCTTCGCAACCTCCGTCGTCAACGCCGCTAGTGGCGATGCTAGCGCCGTCGCGCCCGGCTCGATAGCTTCCATCTATGGAAGCGGATTGGCGTCATCGATTGGTATCGCTGGCACATATCCCTTGCCGGCGATGCTGGGCGGTGCGTCGGTTACTGTCAATGGCGAGGCAGCACCGTTGTTCTATGCGGGCCCTAGCCAAATCAACTTTCAGGTCCCATTCGACATTTCTTTGAGCGCCGCGGTCGCTGTGTTCGCCGGCACCCTCGAAACCGGCGCCAGCAGCGTGCCGGTGCACAGCACCGCCCCTGGGATATTTCTGCTCGCCCAAGGCCATGCAGCCGCCTTGAATCAGGATTATTCCGTCAATAGCCCGGACAATGCAACCGCCCCCGGCAGCGCCATCGCGGTCTTTGCGACAGGCCTGGGAGCGGTCAGCCCGCCTGTGGTACCCGGTGCCGCCGCCTCCACCACCACTCTCTCCTACGTCAATGCCTCGGTGACCGCGACCATTGGCGGACAGCCGGCCCAGGTTCTGTTCGCCGGTCTCGCGCCGGATTACGCGGGGCTATACCAGGTGAACCTGGTGATTCCCCAGCTTGTTTCCGGCGACTATCCGTTGCAGATTTCGGTGGGCGGCGTGCTGAGCAACACGGCGACAATCAGCGTAAAGTAGGCACAAACGGAGCCGCGACCAAAGGGAGCGGTCGCTGCCAGTGATTACGAAACCGTCCTCAATTCACCCACGGCCCGCGGCCGTTGCGCTTCTTCATGAAAACCTGGAACTTCTTCTTGGCGCGCCGCAGTTTCCATTGGGAGTACGCGCCGCCAATATCGGGCATCGGCAACCGCGGCAGGCGTCCCTTCAGGTACACAAAACCGAAAGCCGCTCCGCCCAGGTGGGCGATGGTGCTCACGCCCGTGTTGGGCCCGAAGGTGAGCAGCAGTTCGATGGCGACGAAAATCATCACCAGGTACTTGGCCTTGATCGGGAACAGGAAATACATCAGCACGGTCTGATCCGGATACGTCACGCCGAATGCCACCAGGACGCCGAAGATCGCCCCGCTGGCGCCCAGTGTAATCGTGCCCCAGTAACCCAGCAGTACGTTGACCGCCACCACGCACACACCCGCCGCGATGCCGCAGTAAAAGTAATACTTGAGAAACCGGCGCGTGCCCCAGTCCCGTTCGAGCTGGATCCCGAACATCCACAGCGTGAGCATGTTGAACAGCAGGTGGGTTATGCCGCCGTGCAGAAACATGTAGGTGACAATCTGCCACACGAACAGGTTTCGCACCACGGCCTCGGCCGAAAGCGCCAGCACTACCGTGATCTGCCGCTGCAATTGGGCAGGGCACAGATAGGTCAGCACGAAAACGACGGTATTGACGATCAGCAGCCACTTCACGCCGGGCGGGAAGTAGTCATGCATGAAGGCGCGGCCAGAAGGATACCGGGCGTAGCGAGCCATGGCGATCTCTAAGTGTTCAGAATAACAGATGAGTTAATAGCGCCTCGCTCAAACTGTCATGGGAGGGTTGCCGTCATCGCGCTTGCCGTAGCGCGCCAGCAGGCGAGAGCACAACTGCAACAGGACGGCGAGCACCATCCACACCTGCCAGTGGGAGAACACGCCGGAGGCGATGGCGAACTTGCCCGTCCAGTTCAGATCCGCCGCGATGCGCCACAACGCCAGCACCGACGCCAGAAACGCGCCCGGCGTCAACAGGGCGGATACCGCCAGCGCCATCCGCTTGTTCCTGCGGCGTGCCCTCCCTACTTGCAATCCCCTACCGAACCGGATCCTCACCAGCATGGTTTCCACGCGCGCAACTACCAATCTATCAGCAATTGCGTTAGATTAGAGACCATCATGCACCGTTTCAGAACCGCGGTTTTCGGCACTGGCTTCGTCGGCCGAGTCCACCTGGAAGGCATTCGCCGCCTCGGCTTCGTCCACGTCTACGCCATCGGCGAGAGCAACGCCGAAAAGGCCAGGAAGTTGGGCGATGAATTTCATGTCGACAAGACCGACTCCGACTATCACAAGATCCTGGAAGATCCGGCCGTGGACGCGGTCCATGTGTGTACGCCGAACGTCCTGCACTTCCCCATGGTCCGCGACGCGCTCCAGGCGGGCAAACACGTGATTTGCGAGAAGCCGCTGGCCACTTCGGTCGAGCAGGCCGCCGAGTTGGTCGCGCTCGCCCGCCAGACCGGACGCCGCAATTGCACCTTCCACAATCTTCGCTTTTATCCCCTGGTGCAGCAGATGCGCCGCATGCGCGAAGCGGGCGACCTGGGCGAAATCCTGGTGGTGCAGGGCACTTACTCGCAGGACTGGCTGCTCTACGATACCGATTGGAACTGGCGCCTGGATTCGAAGGCGAACGGCCGCTCGCGCTGCCTGGCTGACGTCGGCTCTCACTTCTGCGACATGGCCGAGCACGTGACCGGCTTGCGCATCGCGTCGTTGTGCGCGGACATCCAGACCTTCCACAAAACGCGCAAACGCCCCAAGGGCCCGGTGGAAACCTTCGCGGGGAAAACGCTGGCGCCGGAAGATTATCAGGAAGTCGCGATCGACACAGAGGATTACGGCGGCGTCATCTTTCGCATGGGCGACCGCACGCGCGGCGCTTTCACCGTCAGCCAGGTATCGGCCGGCCGCAAGAACGGGTTGAGCATCGAGATTTTCGGCAGCAAGGCCGGCGTGGCATGGAACCAGGAGCGCCCCGACGAGCTTTGGATCGGCCATCGCAACACGCCCAATGAGATCATCATCAAGGATCCGTCGTTGCTCAAGGAAGCCGCGCGTCCGTATGCCGATCTTCCCGGTGGCCACAGCGAAGGCTACGACGACACCTTCAAGCAGGTCTTCCGGCGCTTCTACAATTCGATTGACGATCCCTCCGCCGAACCGCAGTACCCGCAGTTCGCCGACGGTCTTCGCCAGTTGCAGATTCTGGAAGCGGAGTTGGCGAGCGCCGAAGGCCGCGCCTGGGTGGACGTGCCCGCCTTCCAGCCCGCGTAAGCCGCGCATCATTCCGACGTGGCGCACGCACTCGTGCGTGCCGCGTCGGCACTCGTGCCGACGCAGGGTGCCGCCGGAGAAAAGACATGTCGAGAAGAGTCTCGACACGGCACGCACGAGTGCGTGCGCCACGTCGGCGGCGATTCAGCGGCCTAAGAAAAGCCGAGATGACTCTCGGCTCTGCAGCCTAACAGGCCGCGCCACGGGCCTAGGTGGACGGTACGCCACGGCTCAGGGGAACAGGATTGGGTTGCGCACGCTGCGGTACAGGCCGTGTTGCGCGACATAGTCGAGCACGGGGGCAGGCACCTCGGTGGATGGCTCGCCGCGTTCGAAGCGCTGGCGAATGGCCGAGGATGAGATATCCAGTTGCGGCGTGTCCAGCCGTTGCACCGCCGCTCCATTCGGTATCGCGTAGGAGTGGCCGGGGCGGCTGATGACCAGAAAAACCACCTGCCGTGCCACGTCCTGCCATCGATGCCAGGATTGGATTTCGGCGAAGGCGTCGGCCCCGATCAGAAAGAACAGCTCGTCAGAGGCGCCGAGCGTGACGCGCAGCTTCTCGATGGTGTCAATCGAATAGCTGCGGCGGGTGCCTTCTTCCAGGCGCGAGACCGCGAAGCGAGGCTCATCCGCGACGGCAAGCTCGGCCATGCGCACGCGATCGTCGAATCCGGCCACGGTCACGCCGCCCTTGTGCGGCGGACGAGCGGCGGGGACGAAAAGCACGCGGTCCAGGCGAAAGTGCGAAAGAGCCGCGCGGGCTATCTCCAAGTGGGCGTTGTGAATCGGATCGAAGGTGCCGCCGAAAATCGCCAGTCGCATGGGACGCCCCCGCCGGCGCCGTTACTGCCTCTCGATCCTGACCGAGAGGATCTTCACATCCTTCGACGGGCGGTCCTGCGCGCCGCGCGGCGTCTTGGAGATCTGCTCCACCACCGCGTAGCCCTCGGTCACTTCGCCGAATATGGTATGGCGATTGTCCAGCCACGGCGTGGCGGCCACCGTGATAAAGAACTGGCTGCCGTTGGTGTTGGGGCCGGCATTGGCCATCGAAAGCGTTCCCGGCCTGGTGTGCTTGAGCTCGGGATGGAATTCGTCGGCGAACTTGTAGCCAGGGCCGCCGCGGCCAGTGCCCTCCGGATCGCCGCCCTGGATCATGAAGTCCGGGATCACGCGATGAAAAATGGTGCCGTCGTAGAAGGGTTTGCCGGTCTTGGTTCCTTCGGCCAGGGAGATGAAGTTCTCCACGGTCTTGGGGGCATGGGAGGCAAACAGACGGATCTTGAACTTGCCTTCGGTCGTGTCGAAAACGGCGTAGATTTCGTTGGCCATCAGAGCGATTGTAGCAAGCCGCGATCGGCAAGCCGCAACGGGCCGTATGTTACACTGTGGGCCAGCCCAATATCATGTTCACAAGCCCGATCATCGCGGCGCAGGATACGCCCTGATGCGCCCGGAAACACCGAAGCCGCTAACCCGCGAAGAACATATGGAGATGGGCCGCGAACTGAAGCAGGCGCGGACCAAACTGACCGAACTGGCCGCCCTGGTGGCGGAGGTTTACGGTCCGCATAATCACGCGACATTTATGTTCCAGAAGATCGTTGAGGATCTCGACACCCTCAGCGGTGACATGCAGGCTCAAGCTGCCGAGGATCTTCGCGGACAGCCGGTGGAAGGGTTTTACACGTAATCGCAACCTACCGGCGGCGAAGACCGCCGCCGCCGCGCGCGGGTGCTATTCTCAGAGAAACCGCGATGCCCGAAAACGTCAAGCCGTGCGTTTGCTGGGTGCGCCTGGGGATAGCGGCGTGTCTGGCTGCGCCGGTCTGGGCCGGACAGCCGCCTTCCACTTCCGCGGCGCCGCAAGACCAGCCGGAGGTCAGCACCCGCGAAGAAAAGGCCACGTTCACGTCGCACGTCAACCTGGTGATGGTGCCGGTGGTGGTTCGCGACAAGCAGGGCCACGTCATTGGGGGCCTGACCAAGGAGTCCTTTCGGCTTTTCGACAAAGGCAAGCTGCAGGAGATCGACCGCTTCACGGTGGAAAAGCCGGGCAGTGTGCCGGCTCCCGCGCAGCCGGCAACAGAGCAGCAAACTTCGGGTGAAGGCGCGCCGTCGGCGGCCTCCTCGGTTGCCATGCCGCGGCGCTTTATCGGGTATCTCTTCGACGACATACATGTGGATGCCGCCGACCTGGTACGCGTACGGGCCGCTGCGGAACGCCATATCGAAACCCAGTTGAAGCCTACTGACCGCGCCGCCATCTTCACCACCTCGGGCCAGGGCAACGTGGATTTCACCGACGACCGCGAGCAGCTCCGCGACGGGCTGGCCCGCCTGGCACCGCACCCCATCGCCCGCGCCACGGGCCAGGAGTGCCCTGACATCAGCTACTACCAGGCAGATATGATCATCAACCACGAAGACCCAGACGCTACTGCTGCGGCGGCAACCGAGTGGATGATCTGCCATCAGATCGATCCTACGGACCCTAGGCAGGTCGCGGAGGTCAAGCGGATGATTCCGACGGAAGCCCGGCGGGTTTTGGCCGCCGGGGTGCACGAGACCCAGGTGGCGCTGGCGGCCCTCAAGGACGTAGTGCGGCGCATGTCCGCCATGCCCGGCGAGCGGATTCTGGTGCTGGTGTCCCCGGGGTTCCTGACTTTGAGCGAGCACCAGCCGGATGAGTACGATGCGATCGATCACGCCCTGCGCGCCAACGTGCTCGTGAACGTCCTCAACGCCAGGGGTCTTTACACTACGAACATCGACGCTTCGCATCAAGTGTTGGACTCAAGGGCCGAAAGGACCAAGCAAACTCTCTTACGCGAGAGCGAGGCGCAGCAAGAGGCTCTGTTGAGCGAAATCGCGGCTGATACGGGCGGCACGTATTTCCATAACAACAACGATCTGGCGGAAGGCTTTCGCCGGATCTCCACGACCCCGGAAGTCTATTATTTGCTAGGCTTTCAACCGCAGAATCTGAAGTTAGACGGCAGCTTTCACGGCCTTAAGGTCGCGATCGAATCGAAAGCGGGGTACAGTATCGAAGCGCGCCGCGGCTATTATGCGCCGACGCGACTGGAGGACGCCGCCGCCACGGCCGACCGGGAGATTGAAGATGCCGTGTTCTCACGCGAAGAGATGAGCGATCTGCCGGTCGAACTGCGCACTCAGTTTCTCAAGAACGCGGGTGATCGGGCTACAGTGACGCTGCTGGCGCACGTGGATCTTACGGGTTTGAAGTTTCGCAAGGCGGACGGCCGCAACCTGAACAACCTAACGGTGGTCTCGGCGCTGTTCGATCGCAACGGGAAGATCGTGACGGGACTGGTGAAGCACCTAGACCTCAGTCTGCGCGACGAAAGCCTGCCATACCGGCTCGCGCACGGGGTCACGTTCCGCATGGGGCTGGAAGCCAAGCCGGGTACGTACCTGGTGCGGCTGGTGGTGCGGGAGACGGAAGGCCAACTGATGTCGGCCATCAACAGTGCGCTCGACATACCATAGCCTTCGCGAGAGTCTGGCGGACGATGGCGCGTTCGTACCGTTGAAAGACGCGTCAGTGTTGAAACGCCAGTGCCGGATGGCTCGGAAGAGTCTGGCGCATAGGTTATCAATCAGTCAGACTGAAGGTGTGATGGCGGCGCCGGCGCAAGGCGAACCGATGCCGGGTGTCGACTTTGCCCTAGGCATACTATAGAGAGAAGAAAGGCGATGATATGCGAATCTGCGGGTTAGGCGGATTCTTTTTTCTGGCGGCGATAGCGATGCCGGCCCAGCAAACCGAACCGGTCCCGAATTCCGGCGTGGTGATTCGAACCGAGACCAAGCAGGTGCTGGTGGATGCGGTGGTGACCGACAAGAAGGGCAACTACATCCCCGATCTTTCGCAGAAGGATTTCAGGGTGCTGGAGGACGGCAAGGAACAGCCGATCCGCAGCTTCGCTTATGAAGCCGAAGAGTCATCGCCCGCGAGCGCCCAGAAGCATTACCTGGTGTTGTTTTTCGACAATTCGACCATGAGTTTCGGCGACCAGGCGGTGGCGCGCCGGGCAGCGGGCAAGTTCATCGACACCAATGCCGGGCCCAACCGATACATGGCGGTCGTCAACTTCACCGGTGGCGTGAAGATCGCGCAGAACTTCACCGCCGATGCGGCGCTATTGAAGCAGGTGGTCAGCGGCGTGAAGATGGCGAATGTCGATCCCAACGCGGGGACAATGTCAGTCGGCAGCGACGCCTCCACGCCTTCGGCGCCCGCGCTAGGCAACGGGCCCCCCAGCTTATCGACCGGCATGGAGGCGGAGTTTGGGCAACGCGATCTGCTGTTGGGTTTGCGGAGCTTGGCCCAGGCATTGGCGCCCGTCCCGGGCCGCAAGATCCTGGTGCTGTTCACCGAAGGCTTCCCGCTGAGCATGGAGATCCGGTCCGAGGTTACCGCCGTCACCGACACCTGCAACAAGGCCAATGTGTCGATCTATCCGATTGATGTGCGCGGCCTGGTGGGAGCAGCGCCGTCAATGCCCGGCGCTGCGTCTCCGATGGGCGTCCCGGGCCCTCCGCAAGGTGAGTTGAACCCGATCGCTCCGCAGGGAGGCATTCTTGCGGCGTTTGGGCTGGGCAGCGGCTTCGGCACGGCGCAGCCCGGAGCTTTCTCCAGCCCCAGAATGGCGCCGCCGTCGGGTGGCACGGGCGGTTCGCCAGGCGGTTCGCCGGGTGGTGCGCCGGGTGGTGCGCGGCCTGGAGGCGGGACACCGAGCCCGGCTCCGACGCGTGGCCCCGCGAGTCCGAGTCCTGGCCGCTCGCCATCCAGCGGCACCGGTACCCGCAGCCCCTCCAACCCCGGGATCAACCCGGCCTACACCACGCCGACGCGGATCATCGTTCCGCCGCCGCCGCCCTCTGCCAACGACAATCAGCAGGTCATGTACATGCTGGCCGATGGCACGGGCGGATTCGTGATTGCCAACACTAACGATCTGCTAGGCGGCCTGGACAGAATCGGCAAGGAGCAGAACCAATACTACCTGATCGGATACACGCCCCCGGACACGCCCGAGGGGAGCTGCCACCTGTTGAAGGTGAAAGTGGAGCGCGGATACACGGTGCGCGCGCGCAGCGGCTATTGCAACGTAAAGCAGGTGGACATGCTGGCAGGCAAGCCGACCGAACGCGATTTGGAGACGCGCGCAGCCGCCGGTGTCCCCGGAACCATCCAGTCCGCGGTCATGCAGGCGCCGTTCTTTTATCTGTCCCCCAACGCCGCGCGCATAGACCTGGCTCTGGAGATCCCTTCCGATTCCGTCAAGTTCGCCAAGGTGAAAGGGCACCAGCACGCCGATGTTAACATACTGGGGATTGCGTACAGCCCCAATGGCACGGTGGGCGCGCGGTTCAGCGACACGGTGAAGCTCGAATTCGCCGACAAGAAGGAACTCGAAGCTTTTCTCAAGAAGCCCTTTTTGCACTATGACACGCAGTTTGATCTGGCTGCCGGCACTTACGATCTGAAGGTGCTGTTCAGCTCTGGCGGCGAGGAATTCGGCAAGCTGGAGAAGAATCCGCTGACCATCGACCAGTACGATGGCAAGGCTCTGTTCCTCTCTGGCGTCGCGCTCAGCACAGACGTCCACAAAGTCAGCGAAGTGGATTCGGACATGGATGCCGCGCTGCTGGACGGGCGCGCGCCGCTGGTGGCACAAGGCATGCAGATTACACCGGGCGGCAGCAACCACTTCAAGAAATCCGACAACGCAGTCTGCTACCTGGAAGTCTATGAACCGCTGCTGCGCGGCAAAGAAGCCGCGGACCAGGCTGGCGGCGTTGCCAAGCCCGCCGGGCCGCTGCCCCAGGTGACCGTCCAAGTCCGCCTGCTGGATGCGAAGACCGGCGAAGCAAAGACCGATTCCGGCGCCATGGACGTCACGAAACTCGCCAAGCTGGGCGAGCCGGTAATCCCGGTCGCATTCCGCTTGAAGGTGGAAGAGCTTGCCGCCGGCTCGTACGTTGCCGAGATCCGCGCCGCGGACGCCACGCGCCGTGTGGTTGCCCGTAAAATCCCATTTGAGGTGGTCGAGTAAGGGACAAGTCGAGCCGCTGATAAACGCCGATAAACACAGATAAAGAGAAGGGTCTTATCGGTGTTCATCGTTGCTAGTCCGCGCCCGGTGGACTTTCGCGGCCTTAAGGGCCTCTTCTCGACGCGTGTTATAACCCAAGGTGCTGACGATAACGCGGTAACTAACTGCGCCTTCCGCGCGCCTTACGACCGGAGAGCAAACTAACAATCATGCGTATTTCATCTATGAGCGGTCTAAGGATATGCGGTGCGGCCTTGAGTGTCGCGTTGGCCTCGCTGCCGCTCCTGGCTGCGGACAAAGTCCCACCGGCGGCGCCTGCTCCGGTTCCGGCGCAGATTCTGACGGCGAGTAAGGTGTTCATCTCGAACGCTGGAGTTACTGTTGCCGCGCTCGACACCCTCATCAAGATCTCTTGGGGCGTCAACGAGCCTTACAACCAGTTCTACGCAGCCATGAAAAGCTGGGGGAGATTCGAAATCGTTAGTACTCCCGCGAAGGCGGACCTCGTACTTGAGATACGTTGCGATACTTTCCTTTTTATACTGACTATCCTGGATAGCAAGACTCACTTCATACTCTGGACGATAACCCAGCCGGTGAAAGTAGCCGCGCTTGAAAAGACCTGGGAGAAGAACTTCAGCCAAGGAATAGGGAACCTGGTAGGCGACTTGAAGGGTCTGGCTGCCCAGCCTGATGCAAGCGGCACGAAGCCATAGGCCAAGTGCCCGTGGGCCGCTCCATTCCCGTTTCCGGAGAATTCGACACTGTCGCGGCAGGACCGCTCCCTATGGTCGCGGCTCCGATGGTTCCGCGGCCGATCGTCCGAACAGAGCCGCGACCGAAGGGAGCGGTCCTGCCGCATTGAAGTCCGCTACCACAAGATCGATCTCTAAAGCGCCGCCTCGATTGCTGCCCGCAGGTCCGCTTCCTTGGTGTAGCCGTCGAAGCGCTTGACAAGCTTCCCGGAGCGATCGAAGACCAGCGTCACCGGGAGGTTTTCGACACCGTACTTGCTTCCTACTGCCGCCGAACCTAGCGCGATCGGATAGTCCGCCGGATGCCTGGCCAGGAACGGCTTGACCACCGCCGCGCCGTCTTCATCCATGGCCACGCCGGCCAGCGCGAGGCCTTTCGGCGATAAGTCGTGGTACAAGCGATCGAATTCGGGCATTTCCTGAATGCAGGGCACGCACCAGGTAGCCCAGAAATCGAGCACCAGCACTTTGCCAGTCCCGTCGATCATGCCGCCATCAAGCGCAGTGAAGCGCGCGCCGTCCCCATCCTGCTGCGCGCCTTGCGCGGCGGGCAGAGAAGCCGATGCGCCGCGGTTCAGAAACGCGAGGAACTCTTGCGCATTGGTGGTGCGGCCCTCGAACGTCGCCACCACGCTTTCGTCCGGCCGCACGATGGCGTAATAGGGTTCGGCCACGGTGCCGAACTTGGTTTCTTCCAGCTTCTCGTTGGCCTCGCTGACGGCATCGGTGCGGTCGGTGAACAGTTCCACTAGCGTGAACCGCTCGAGCGCGGCGGCGATTTCGGGGCGGGGAAGCAGGTTGGCTTCCATCCAATGGCAATTGGCGCAGGCCACGCCGGTGAAGTTGATGAACACCAGCTTGCCTGCGCGCCGGGCCTGGTCGAGCGCTTGCCGGTACTGATCCTTCAACCATGACGGGCCGTTCGGTTCGCCTGAAGCGGAGGCACGTTCAACCGGCGCGGGCACGTACGCATCCAGGTCGCCCAGCTTGCCGCCGGACATGCCGGGCACCAGGCTGACGGCGAAAATCAGAAACGCTATACCGACAGCGAGGCGTCCCAGCCTGAGCGGCTCGTCTGGCTTGATTCCTTCCAGGCGCAGGAGTCCCAGCAGATAGAGACCGGGCATGGCGAACAACACGATCCATGCCGCAAGGAAGCGCTCGCGCGTCAGCCATTGCAGCCCGAGGGTCTGATCCACCGCACTCAGGTATTTCAAACTGGCAGCCAGAATCACGAATCCGAGTACGATCTTGACCCGCACCAGCCAACCGCCGCTGCGCGGCATCTTCTTGAGGGCCGCCGGAAACAACGCCAGGAAAAAGAACGGCAGCGCCATGCCGGTGGAGAACGCGCCCATGCCGACCAGGGGGCGCAGGCCACCGCCGGAAACCGAAGCCGCCAGCAGGGTTCCCACAAACGGGCCCACGCAAGCGAAGGAAGTCAGCGAATAGGTGAGGCCCATCAGCAGCGTTCCGGCGAATCCGCCGCTGCCGGAGGCCTGGTTCAGCCGGGTCAACACCGAAGACGGTATGGTGATCTCAAACGCGCCCAGCAAGCTCAGGGAAAAGGCTATGAACAACACCGCGATGAAACCATTGACCCACGGGCTGGCGCCCAATTGTACGACTCCCACCGGACCCAGCGCGGCCGTGATCAGCAGGCCGAGCGCGGAGAACAGCACGATGATTCCGAGACAGAAAACCACCGCATGCACAATCGTGTCGCGCCGCCCGCCGGATTCCCGGTTGAGAAAGTACGACATGGTGATTGGAATCATTGGGAAACAGCACGGAGTGAAAATGGAAGCCAGGCCAAAGCCGAAAGCGGCGAGCAGGAACAGCGTCAAGCTTTGCGGGGGAGCGGCGGCTGCCCGCGCGGGCGGTTTCACCTCGGTCAAACCGGGGAGCGAGAAGGCAAGGCCGGTGGTCTTGAGGGCAGGATCGATCGTCAGATTCACTTTCCCCGACCACCTGCCCGGTACGCAGGTGTTGTCGTTGCAGGTTTGGAAGCGCGCGGAAATTTCCAGCGCGCCGGCGCCTGGCGGGGCGTCTTTCCGCGTTTCGAGCATCAGCGCGAAAGACGCGGAGCCTTCGAACGTATCGGTCTGGTTGTTGAAGTTGTGATCGAACGCGCTTCTCGGTGGGCTCTGGTAGAGGTGCGTGAGAGTTGCCACGGCGCTCGGCGCAACGGTGAAAGACGCCGGGATTCCGGCCGGAGACGACGCTGCGTAGAGGTGCCATCCTGGATCGATGGTGGCGTTGACGCGCACCAGCGCTATACTGCCGGGCCCGACGGCCGCCGGTTCAACCGATACGTTCCAGGCGACATGCTGTTGGGCGGCGGACGCGGCGACAGCGAGCAGGAACAGCAGAGGCAAGCAAAGGTGGCGCACGCACTCATGCGTGCCGCGTCGGCACTCGTGCCGACGCCCGGCGTCCCGGAACAAAGAAGCGTCGAGAGGAGTCTCGACGCGGCACGCATGAGTGCGTGCGCCACGGGGGCCAATCACGGCACTTTGACTGCGGCGAGTTTTTCGGAAGCGGAAGCGCGCAGTTCCTCTTCGATCCGTTGGTTGACCTGGCCTTCGGAAAATTCGGAGGCCACGCGAATGGCGTTGCGGATGGCTTTGCCATTGGCCCGGCCGTGGCTGATGATGCAGACGCCACGCACGCCCAGCAGAGGAGCCCCGCCGTATTCGGAGTAATCCAGGCGCTTCTTGAAATCGTTGAGCGCGGTACGCGAAAACACGTAGCCGATTTTGGCGGAGATGGTGGCTTCGAGCGATTCGCGCAGGGTGTGCTTCACCAGGTCGGCCACGCCTTCGCTGACCTTCAGCGCCACGTTGCCGGTGAAGCCGTCGCACACCACCACGTCCACGTCGCCGCCGTAGATATCGCGGCCTTCCACATTGCCGATAAAGTTCAGGTTCAGCTTTTCGAGCAGCGGCCACGCCGCACGCGTGAGGTCGTTGCCTTTGTGCTGCTCTTCGCCGATCGAAAGCAGGCCCACCCGCGGCCGGTCGCGCTTGACGATGATGCGCGCGTAGATCTCGCCCATCACGGCAAATTGCGCCAGCATGTGCGGCGAACAATCCACGTTGGCGCCGACGTCCAGCACGATCACCGGATGAGTGGGGCCCTTGGAGGTCGGGAAGAGGCCGGCCAGCGCGGGCCGCTTCACTCCAGGCACCACTCCCTGGATGATTTTCGCCGTGGCCATCACCGCTCCGGTGTTGCCCGCCGACACCAGCCCGGCGGCGCGGCCATCGCGCACCAATCGCGACGCCACCTTCACCGAGCTGTCCCGCTTGGTGCGGACCGCCTGTGTGGGGTCCTCCATGGTGACGTGCTCACTGGCGTGCAGCACTTCGATCGGCAGCTCTTGCCAGTCGTCGTATTTCGAGAGCTCCGGCCGGACCAGGTCCTCCTGGCCGACCAGGATGACCCTTACGCCTAATTGCCGGGCGGCGAGGACCGCGCCCTCGACTTCGGCTTTTGGGGCGTGGTCTCCGCCCATTGCATCCAACGCAACGGTCAGCATTTGTGAACCGGAGTTACTCCTGTGCGACTTCGATTACTTCGCGGCCCTTGTACTGCCCGCAGTGCGGGCACACGCGGTGCGGCAGTTTGGGCTCGTGGCAGTTGGGACACTCCGAAAGGCCGGCCGCCTTCAGCGCATCATGCGCGCGCCGCGTCGCGGTCCGCTCGTGGGAATGTCTACGTTTTGGATTAGGCATATCTCTTCAACCTTTACAAATCTGTCAATACACGGTCGCCGCCCGGGACCGATCCCGGAGGCCGGCTCCATTGCTAGGGAATCTCCAATTTTCGGAGTGCCTCCCAGCGGGGCGCCGCGTCTTCCATCTTACAATTGCAGGCAGCCTGATTCCGGTTTTGCCCGCACAGCGGGCAAATCCCCTTGCAAGCTTCGCCGCAGATCCGCTGCATGGGCAAAGCCAGCAGGACCTGCTCGCGTAGAACATCTTCCAGTTCGATGCCCCCGCCCTCGTAAAACCCGATTTCAGCCTCGGCCTCGTCGATGCCGACTTCTTCCTCGCGCGCGATCGTTTCCGCCGGGCGATAGTACAAATCGAAGCTGGCCTCCAACGGGTAGCACGTCCGTTCCAGGCAGCGGTCGCATGCCGCCGAAACTTCCACGCTGTATCGCCCTCGAATGCGAACCTCGCCCGACGAATGCGGCACCAGCGCCGCCTCGCCGGCCGCGCACAGCACCGATTCCTGCTTCAGCTCGTCCCCAGCAAAATCGATCTGCCCGGCGCGGAAGGCTTCGTCGAACCGAATCTTCCGCACTTCCATCTCTTTGACGCTAAGAAACATAAACCAGACGGAGCTTGCGCGGAACCACCCCATTATAGCAGCAGCGGCGGCGGGTTTTCTTGGGTTTTCTCGGATCAACGGCGGGACGCGATGCTGGCGCATACTGTCAATTGAGGGGGTGCTCCATGTCCATGCACTTTATTGTCCGCTTCGAGCCGCTGCCTGGGAAGGAGGCGGAATTCCGCCAGGCGATGCTGCGGAATCTCGCGCCGACGCGAGCGGAGGCCGGATGCTTGGCGATTCACATTTTCGAAACGATTCGGGAGCCGCGGGTATTCTCGATTCACTCCGAGTGGGTGGACGAGGCTGCGTTTGAGTTGCACGCGCGGTTGCCGCACACGGTCCAATTCCTGGAAGCCGCGAAGAGGCTGTTGACCAACGGCGTGAATGGCCTGCGGACGCGGGAAATCGGGGCAGACATCGGGGCAAGTGCCGCTGAGTGAGGACCTGTGTAGCCGCGGGCCTGACGGCCCGCGCCACTGGGGCTCGGTTTTCTTGTAACGCCGGCGGTCTTTTGCCGCCGGTTCTTTGCGAGCCATCCCGGCGGTTCGACCCTGCACGCAGGACTGCGCGCGTGCGCCGCGGACCTGCAAGCGGGTTACACTCTGGGTCTGAGGAGAAACTTGCGATGCATGGACCCTATGCCGTGTCGGTGCGAAGTGGATGCTTGTTGCTGTGTGCCGTGGCCGTAGCCGCCGCGGCGGACCAGGTGAAAGTGGAAGGCGGTGTTCTTGCCGGGATAGCCGGCGCGGATCCTACCGTGCGGGTTTTCGAGGGCGTGCCTTTCGCCGCGCCACCGGTGGGCGCTCTCCGCTGGCAGGCGCCGCAACCGGCCGCCCCGTGGACCGGCGTCCGCCAGGCGGACCAGTTCGGCGCCCGCTGCTACCAGGGCAATATCTTTGGCGACATGATTTTTCGCGACAAGGGTATCAGCGAAGATTGCCTCTATTTGAACGTTTGGACGCCGTCTCCAGCCAAGAAACACCTGCCGGTGCTAGTGTACTTCCACGGCGGCGGTTTTGCGGCCGGATCGGGCGATGAACCACGCTACGACGGCGCCAACTTCGCCAAGAAGGGCATCATCGTGGTGACCGTCAATTACCGGCTTGGCGTGTTCGGCTTTCTCGCCCATCCCGAGCTCACCGCCGAATCGCCGCACAAGGCGTCGGGCAACTACGGCATGCTCGACCAGGTGGCGGCGTTGCAGTGGGTCCATCGCAACATCGCTGCGTTTGGCGGCGATCCGGGCAAAGTGACCATCGGCGGCGAATCCGCCGGCAGCGCGGCAGTGAGCGCGCTAATGGCTTCTCCGCTCGCCGCGGGGTTGTTTCGCGGCGTGATCGGCGAAAGCGGCGCCATGTTCAATACCGGCGGCATTCTGGCTGGGCAACCGTTAGACAAAGCCGAGAAGATGGGAGCCGGCTTTGCCACTGCCTTAGGCGCCAAGTCGCTCAGCGATATGCGCGCCGCATCGGCGGAGAAGGTTCTGAGCGCCGCTGGAGCGGAGGCAGTGCGTTTTGGTCCGATCGTCGACGGCTATTTCCTGACTGAGGAACCAGCGGCGACCTACGCTGCCGGCAAGCAAAGCCACGTCGCGCTGCTGGCCGGATGGAATGCCGACGAGGTTCGCGGCTCGGTGCTATCCGCCAAAGTGAAGCCTACCGCATTGTCGTTCCACGGCCAGTTGACCGCCCGGTTCCAGGGCAAAGCGGACGCGGCCGCCAAGGTGTATGCGGCCGCCACCGGCGAAGAGGCGCTGGCCGCGGCCGGCGACCTGGCCAGCGACACGTTCATCGTGTACTCGACCTGGAAGTGGATCGAAGTGCAGTCCGCCACCGGACAGGCGCCGGTGTACCGCTTCCGCTTCGATCGCCCCGTGCCGCTGCCCGCGGACATGACCATCCCCGGCGTGAAAGGTCTGGCCGGCCACTCCTGGGAACTGGAATACGTATTCGGAGCGCTCGATTCCAAGAAGGCCGCCTGGACTCCGGAAGACCGCAAAGCCTCCGAGGAGATCTCCACTTACTTCGCCAACTTCATCAAGAAGGGCAACCCCAACGGCGGCGGCCTGCCCAAGTGGCCGGCCTTCGGCAAAACTCACGAAGTGATGCACCTCGATGCCGCCAGCCACGCCGCACCCGAAGAGCATCGGGATCGTTACGAATTCCTCGACGCCTTTTTCACCAGCGCCACGCAAAAGCAGTAGCGTTGACAGGCCACGAAAGGCGATGGCCTCTCCTGCCTTAAGTTGACAGGCCACGAAAGGCGATGGCCTATCCTACCTTAAGAACTCCGCCAGCGCGGCTTGCCACGGGCGCAGGGGCGGCAGCTTGGTATTGAGCAGGATCGCCTTAGCCGGCCGCGTCGCTTTGCGCGGGAAATGCGTCGAGGGCACCGGCAACACCGTCACTTTCCGCCCGGCGATGCGGAAGATCTCTTGAGCGAAGTCGAACCAGCTTACACCGCCGCTGTTGGCCGCATGAAAGATGCCTGGTTGGGGCGCGGCATCGAGCAGATCGCGCGTGGCCGCCGCCAGGTCCGGCGCGTAGGTGATGCTATTGATCTCGTCCGACACAGCCTGAATCGTGTCCCGCTTGGCGGAGATATCCAACATGAGATCCACGAAGCTTTTCTTCGAGAGGTCGCTCGCGCCCTTCGGTCCGAAAAGCACGGCGGTCCGCACGATGTAGCAGTGGCCGCCAGCCTCGGCGATCGACTGCTCTCCGCGCTGCTTGGAGCGTCCGTACATGGAGAGCGGCGCTGGCGGATCGGATTCCTCATACTCGCCCCGGGCGCCGTCAAACACGTAGTTGGTCGAGTAATGAACCAGCGGCAAGCCCAGCTCCGCGGTAAATTGCGCCAACCGGCCTGGGAACTCGGCATTCAGCGCCATGGCGGCTTGCGGCCGGTCTTCCGCGCCATCCACGTCGTTGAACGCGACACAGTTGATGACCGCATCGGGCGCCGGTTGCAACGCTGCCACCTTGGCGCGCAGGGCGGGGAAGTCGAGCACGTCGATATCTTCCCGGTCCCAGCCGGTGGCTTGTGGATACAACTTCATGAGCTGTCCGCCAAGCGTTCCCTTGGCGCCGAGAATGAGTACGCGCAGAATCGACATAGGAGTGTATTTGTGCAAGCCTACCAGCGCTGGTGGACCAGCGGGCGGATCTTCGCATCGTAAAGGGCGCGAATGGCGGTCATCGTCGCCTCGGGAAGTGGCGGCAGATCTGCGGCCGCGCAATTCTCCGCCACCTGGGCCGGCCGCTTGCCGCCGGGGATCGCGCAGGAAACCGCTTCGTCCATCAGAATCCACCGCAGCGCGAAAGCGGCCATGCCGACGCCGGCCGGCAGCAGGCGCCGGATCTCCTCCACCACTTCCAGCGCCACTTCGTAATCCACGCCGGCGAATGTCTCGCCCACGTCGAACGCCTCGCCGTGACGGTTGAAGTTGCGATGGTCGTCGGCGGCGAACTGGGAATCCCGTGAGAGCTTGCCGCTGAGCAGCCCGCTGGCCAGCGGGACGCGCGCCAGGACGCCTACGCCGCGCCGGCGGGCCTCGGGGAAGAACAATTCCGCGGGCCGCTGGCGAAAGCAGTTGTAAATGATCTGCACGGTCTGGACGTTGGGGAACTCGATGGCCTTGAGCGCCTCTTCCACTCGCTCCACGCTCACGCCGTAATAGCGGATCTTTCCCGCCTTGGCGAGATCGTCGAGCGCGCCGAACACCTCTGGCCGGTAGTAGACTTCGGTGGGCGGGCAGTGGAGCTGCACCAGATCGAGACAATCGGTAGCCAGATTGCGCAGGCTGTCTTCCACGAACCCCGCCAGATTTCGTGCGTTGTACCCGTCCGCGGTGTGCGGCGAGAGACGCCGGCCGGCCTTGGTGGCGACCACGATCTCCTCGCGCCGCTCCCGCTTCAGCCGCGCGATCAGCCGTTCGCTGCGGCCCTCGCCATAGACATCCGCCGTGTCTATGAAATTGACTCCGCAGTCGATGGCCTGGTGCAGCGCGGCCAGGGATTCGTCATCGCTCACCTGGCCCCAGGCGCCGCCAATCGCCCAAGCGCCGAAGCTCACTTCCGAAACCTGCCAGCCCGTCCGTCCCAGCGCGCGATATCGCATATCTCCAATTATGCACGGGCGCGCAAACATAGTGGAGCAGGCTCTTTCGAGCTTGCTGAAAAACACCAGAAGCATTATGGCCACGGATCAACACAGATCAACACGGATTGAAGATAATTGTTTTATCCGCGTTCATCGGTGTTCATCCGTGGCCCAAGAATGTTCTTTTCGGACTTTTTCAGCAGCCTCTTTCGCCTGCCAAGCGCGATTTGCGGGTCTCAACTACTGTTGGCAGGCGGAAGCGCCCTGCCCCACCTTTGGCGCCGGGCGGCGTGGCTTTGGAACCGCCTATGGCAGCGTGAAACGCAACGAGCCAAAAACCATGTTGGCATACGCCGTGTGCGGGGTTCCTGGCGCAACGTACCACGGCGCCCGCGTCAGATACGAATACTGGGTGATGATCTGCAGCGCGCCGTAATGCGGGTTCTTCCAAAAGGTGTAGTAGTAGCCGAACATCGGTTCCTGCAACTGCCGGTTGGCCGACGACGAACCGGGGAAACCGAAGCCCAGATAATTGCCCGGCGATACCACGGTGTAGTTCTTGTCGAAATACGCGCCGCCGTAATAAGCGAAGAACTGCGATTTCGGCGTGGGCGCATACTCGAAGCCGGCAATACCCGACATGGAATGAACCGGCGAGATGGAGCCGTTGGGGCCAATGACCAGGTCGGGACCAAGCCCCACTATGTCACGCCCGCCGCCACTCGAGTAAAACGTGGTGCCGATCAGGCGGAAGTTCTTCGCCACTTCGAGGACAGTGTTCAACGATCCAGCCAAGCCTTGGGCGTCAAAATAGGTCCCTTGCGCGGGGGAGACCCGGAACTGCCGCGACAGGCCGGCCAACTCGAAGTGCAGCGCCTTGCCGGACACCTGCGTGTCGTATGCGACCTTGGCGACCAGATCCGGCCGCACATTGGGCGCGGCGGGAACGCTCCCATTGTCCACCTGCGCGGCGGCAAACTCGGGCACGGTGACCGCGGTGGTGATGTACTGGTCGGGGTTCTCGATCGAGCCGGCGATCGACCAATGCCGGTCGGGGTGGTAGACCACGCGGAGCTGCCCGGGGCGTCCCCACACCAGACCCACCAGGTAATTGGAATCTTCACCGAGGCCGACGAAGACATTGCTCGAAACCTGAGACACGCCCACCCGGTTGGGCGTCATCAGCGTCCAGGTCTGGCCGCCCAGCACTTCCCACTTTCCGTGCTGCACGTTGGCCCAGAAATGGCGTACGCGGAAGGTGCCGCTGTTCGAGGTCACGTACAGGCTGGTCGGCTGGTTGCCGTAGAAATCGCCTTCCACATAGCCGGTGATCGCCGTGGTTTTGGTGGGGTTGTCCGCGATGGTCAGGGTTAGCCGTGAATTGGCGGCGCTGGAGCGGTACTCGTCCATCCTGCCCGCCACGGTATTACTGAACGGAACGCCGGCGAAGGAAGTCGCGACGCCGCTCCCGATATCGGCGGACCGCCAGACCGTGGAGAAATCCATGAAACCGCCTGGGGTGAAATCCGCTCCGCCGACGTGAAAGGCCAGCGGCGAAAAGGCCCCCCCTTTGTTATCGACTTCGGCTGCGGGCATGGCCTGTTCGACCGGCAGCGCCACCGCTAATGGGGCTGGAGCGGTTGCCGGCGTGCTCTGCGCGGCAACCAGACGGTCCAGCAGTTTCTGCTGGGAATCGATCGCTTTCTGCGCGGTTGCGAGCGCTTTTTGTGCCGCGTCGAGTGCCTGCCGCTGTTCGTCGAGTTGTTGCTGCTGGGCCGCAATCTGCTCGCGCAGCTTGGCGATGTCGTCCGCCGGGGAGGCGCCCTGCGCCGTGCATATGACGGGAAGCAACAGTGCCAACGCCAAAAGTGAGCTAATCATCCTGATGAACTTCATATTTCTCCTGGGCTTCTTGGGTGAGCCGGACCCGATTCGGCGAACGGCGTCTCTATGGAGCATAGCTTAACATCTTAAGACCTCTTTATCTTGAATGCCCTGGGCGATTGGCGCGTAGCCCCAAGGCGCCCGGAAAAGCCGAATGTAGAGCCAATTTGGCGAGAACAAGCGCGCGGTAATCCGACTGTATAGCTTTGGTGCCAGAGGAATAGTCAGTTGGTTCTCCAACACCGAGAACTCCTGGGGGATTTCGCTTAACTTTTGGCTCCGTCTACACTCGGCCTATGAACGATTCTCTTAGCCCGTCTCAAAACACATTTCGCGCGCAATCGTACTACGCCGGCGTCATCCAAAGCCGATTGATCCGGCGCGAAGCCACCAGGGAGCGGGCGCAGAGGCTCTATGCAATCGGTGAATTGCACGCGTCGGCTCAGATGCTCGCGGAATTAGCCTCTCGCCGGCAACCGAACCAAGTGGACTTCGGAGAGGAGACCGTCACGGCTGATTGCGCGAGGGGATCATGAGGCGATTGGGGAGATTGGCGGCGCCGCGTCCATGCTACATTCAGGTATTATTATGCCTGCCGCGACAGACCCTGCTCACGACGAGTTCGGTGGTCCAGCCAATCGGCAATTCTCCCTTATAGAGCTTTGCTTTGACCGCTTTCTCTCCCTCTGGCAGGATAACAAGGCTCTGCCGCCGGCGCGGCTGAACATTGTATTCTTGGCGGGGCTGGCGATCATTTGCGGGGCGACTGTGTTTATCGGCGCGGTCCCCACCAGAATCGACGGGCACGATATTTTCTTTCTTCTCGACAACGGATGGCGGGTCATCAACGGGCTGCGCCCTCACGTGGATTATTACAGTCCATGGGGCCCGCTCATGTTTCTGGTTAGCGGCCTGGGTTTGCGGTTGTCCGGGTATATGGTGGACGGCATCGGCTACGGAAGCGCGGTGGTTGCGATGATTGTCGGGATCTGGTCCTTTTCGCTCGCCAAGGAGCGGTTGGCGCCTTCCCCCCGGCTGCTGCTGAGTTTCTTCCTGGCGGCCTTGGTTGCGGCGCCGTACCCTCTGAGCATCTCTCCGTTCGCCTCCAGCCACGCCATGGTTTACAACCGTTATGGGTACGCGTTGCTGGGCTTGATTCTGACGGAGACACTCAATCCTCGTCGTGGCAGGACGCGGGAATTGCCGGGCGGCATTTCCACCGGCGCCGCGCTCAGTCTTGCGCTGTTTCTGAAGGCCAGCTACTTCTTTGCGGCGGTTGTGCTGATTGGCGTTATCTCCTTGATTCTCTGGCGCGTTGCCTGGCGGCGAATTCTCGGCATTCTTCTAGGGTTTTCCCTGATGTCGGCGTGCATGTTGGCGTACCTGCGTTTCGATGTGGCGGCGGTGCTGGCGGATTTGCGGATGGCTGCGGGAGCCCGAGCTGAATCGCTCGGACCCGATGTCCCGCTGTGGAACATACTGGGTCATGCGCCGGTTTTGCTGGAAGTTGTGCTTTTCAGCTTTGCCGCAGCGCTCGTGTTCGGCAGCCGCGCGCAGCAGTGGCGCGGCCTCAAGTTGCCGATCGTTGGAATCATCCTCTTCTTCGCCGATATTAGTATCATATCGAGCAACCAGCAGTCGGGTTCTTTCCCCGTGTGTGCCGTCTTCGCGATCCTCATGCTGAGCGAGGTCACGGAGGATCAGCAGGCACTGCTTCCCGCCGAAGGGCATTCCCTCCGGCCCAATTACGGAGCGGTGCTTTGCCTGGGAGCGCTGTTGTTTGTCCCGCAATTCACGGGAGACCTGGCGGGGTTAGCCTATGGGACGTGGAAAAAAGCCAGACCGTCGACGCCAGCGGCGGTGCTGCGCTTTACGTCGCCGAATCTACGGACCCTGCTGCTATACGACAATGCCACCAACCCGCACAGCAATGGCCGCGAATATGTCACCTATGTGAACGATGGCGTGGCGCTGCTCGAACGGGAGACGCGCCGGAATGAGACGGTCCTGACGATGGACATGAGCAACCCATTTCCGTACGCGCTCGAGCGGCGTCCTCCGCACGGAGGGATCGCCGCGATGGCCTATCATTACGGGCTGAACGACGCGCACAGGCCCTCCGACGACCGGTACTTTGGCGATGCCGATATCGTGATGCTGCCCAAACGGCCTGCGCTAGATCCCGCTTACTACATCGATTTCCTCAAGGCGTACAAGCCGGGCCTCCAACAGCGATACAATCTCGCCGCGGAATCGGATTGGTGGCTTCTGTACAGGCGCAAGTGAGGCATGTTGCGCCGAGCTGCGAACCGAGCGAAGCCCTTCCTGTCGAATTCCAGACATCCAAGGAAGGCGTTTGGGGTATACTGAACAGTCGCCGGACGCGAAATGGAAGAACCGGCTATGCTGTCACCGTTGGTAATTTCGATGAGGAGGGCTTTTCGTGAAGCGATTCGTGATCGTAGCTCTGCTGCCGGCCCTTGCCGTGCCCGCGTTCGCCGGCGGCGTGCACAAGGATGTCTTTAACGTCGCTTGCAGCGTGCTGTGGCCCGCGGTGGACGATGCCGTCAGGAACTCCGGGAAGTACGGGTTCGTAGGCATCGACAACGCCGCGATGACCATTTCGTTCACCGCCGGCGGCGGTCCCGGGGCGCGCACCATCTCGGTCGTCCTGCACCCCCAGGGAAACAGTTGCGAAATGCAGACGACGGTCGGCGCCGGGCCGCCGCACAACGATGCGGGCGCTTTCAAGACTCGTGTGACCGCGTCCCTGGCCAAGCTCCCGGCGCCGCCACCCGGTGCGTCCGCCCAACCGGAAGCGGCGGCCGATCCGCCGGCGCAAGGGGGCTCGCGGAAACCGGCCGCCGGAGCCGCGCTAACCAACGCGGATGTGCTCAAGCTCAAAGAGGCCGGACTGAGCGAGCAGATCATCATCGATAAGATCAATGTGTCGCCGGCCCAGTTCCATCTCGATACGGACGATATCCTGCAACTGAAGCAAGCCGGTCTCAGCGATGGGATCATCGGCGCCATGATCCATGCCTCGCAGCGCAGAGAATGAGACGTAAAGGGGACAGACGCATTTTCTGGCCTTTAACTCGTCAAGAAAATGCGTCTGTCCCCTTTACGCCTATGCCGATCACGCTTACCGCTGGCCAGGGTAACTTGCGGTCGATGCGGCGCCAGAGCCAGACCAGGCGGTCGAAGATCCACAACACGGCGCGGCTGGAGCTGCGGCGCTTCAAGACGCGCCCGGTGAACCACCAGCCGGGGCGGGTGATGCGGTTGAAGTGCAGGACTTGCTCGACGGCGAGCCCGGCGGCTTCCATTTTGGTGCGCAGCTCAGCTTCGCTGTAGCGCCGGTAGTGGCCCAATTCCTCGTCGAGCGTGCCGTAGATTGCCTGGTCCTGCGGCACCAGCACAATGGCTACGCCGCCGGGGACGAGCGCGCTCGCGATATTGGCGAGTCCGGTTCGGTCGTCCTCGATATGTTCCAGCACGTTGAGGCAGATCACCGTATCGGCCTGCCCGGTCATAGGGACGAAGTCCGCCGGCGCGCTCAGGTCGCAGCGCATCAGCTTCACGTTGGGGCGGAGCTGGAAACGAACGCGCAGCCGGGCCAGGTGTTCGGGATCGATATCGGTAGCGATATAGAGCTGCCGGCGCGGCGCCAGATGGCGCGATAGGTTGCCCATGCCGGCGCCGATTTCGAGCACGCGCGCGCCCACCCAGGGGCGAATAGTATCGGCCATCCAGCGGTTGAAGCGCGGGGTTTGCGAAAGCGCGTCCAACATGCCGGCGCCGCCATCGCGGTAAATGTCGCGCCGCAGGCCGTACCAGAGCACCGCAACCAGCGCCCACACGGCGTCCCAAGCACCGATTTTCTTGCCTTCCTCATAGGTGCGGCCACGGTAGCTGATGGGGACTTCATACAGCGCCACGCCGCGCTGGGCCAGTTTGACGGTGATTTCGGGATCGAAGCCGAAGCCGTCCGAGCGCAGCGGAATCGAGCGCACCAGCGACAGGCGGAAAGCTTTGTAGCCGGTCTCCATGTCGGTGAGGTTCAGGTCGGCGACGGCGTTGCCCACCGTAGTCAGAAAATGGTTGGCCAGCGAATGCCAGAAGTACATCACGCGCCGCTCGCCGGAGCTGGCGAAGCGCGAGCCGTAGACCGCGTCGGCGTGGCCCTCCAGCAGCGGGGCAAGCACGCAGGCGAGGTCTAGCGGATTGTATTCGAGGTCGCTATCCTGGATGACCGCGAATTCTCCGCAAGCGTGTTCGATGGCGGTGCGGATGGCCGCGCCTTTGCCGCGGTTGCGGTCATGGCGAATGACCTGAATCACGCCTGGGTGTAGCAGCGCGAGCTCGTCCAGAGTCTGCGCCGACCCATCGGTGGAGCCGTCGTCGACGGCCACGATTTCCATCGGCACCTGGTCCCACAGCGGCACCGCCAGCAGGCGCCCGATCAGCGCCGGCAGGTATTCCGCTTCGTCGTAGACCGGGATGAGGATTGAGACTTGGGCGTTGGCAGGCACCAAGAGAAGATGGTAGTACGACTCGGTGGGCCCGCGCTGTGCGGGCCGCAAAACCGCCTGGCGGTGCCGCCCGGTTGCATGGATTAAAGCTTCTCCATGTTAAGTTCCATCCATGACTCCAAATAGCTAGCACCAAGCCATTGACTTTGCGCGCGATAGAGTCAAACTGTAAGTGGAGCGAGGTGGATGATGAAACCGCTAGCAATCGCACTCCTGGCCGGCGCACTGCTGGCCCTTACTGCGACTCCCGGATTGGCGCAGTACGTGGTTTCCGCCAAGTCGGGCACGGTCAATTTAACCGAGGGCCAGGTGCAGTTGGATGGCCGCACCCTGGCGTCGGTATCCCACTATCCCGACATTAAGGAGGGAAGCGTGCTTTCGACCGCGGACGGCCGCGCGGAGGTTCTGCTTACCCCCGGCGTCGTTCTCCGCCTAGGCGACCACGCCAGCCTCAAGATGATCACCAACCGGCTGATCGATACCCGCGTCGAGTTGCTCGGCGGCAAGGCCGTAGTGGAGGCCGACCAGATCGGCAAGGATACTAACGTCACCATCGTCGTCGCGAACGCCGCCGTGTCGCTGCCCAAGGCCGGCATCTATCGGTTCAATTTCGAGCCGGCGCAGTTGAGGGTGTTCAAGGGTGAGGCTGCCGTTCTGTCGGGCTCCGAAACCAAGCTGGTGGGGGCTGGCAGAACATGCGACCTGGCCGGCAGCGAAGTTGCGGTCAGGAAGTTCGAAACAGCAGACACGGACGACCTGGATCATTGGAGCGAGCGCAGGGGCGAGCTGATGGCCATGGCCAACGTTTCGGGCGCCAATTCGTTCAATGCGTACAGCGCGTACGGAGGATTTTACGGCATGGGCTCCCTGGCGGGGATGGGGATGTTCACGAGTTGTTCCGGTCTCGGTCTCGGCTATATGCCGTTCGGCTATGCCGGCGCCACCTGGGGCTTTCTTGGCCCGATGGGAGCCTACCCGTCGTACGGTTTCTGGTCTTACAACTCCTGGTACGGCATGAATACGTACATTCCTTGCAGCGGTATGCTCTATAGCCCATACGGCTACGGAATGTTCAGTCCGGGCAGGGTCGTCGGCATAGTCACCTCCCCCGCTGGTGTTACGACGGGCGTCGTTCGCCGGCCGGTCCATGGACCCACACACGGTCCGGTGAGCCTCGCCCAGCGTCCCAATCTGGCGCTGGCAGTGAACGGGTCCCATACGCCTGCGTTCCGCGGCGGAACTGGCGCCACGCAAGCTTTCGGTTCGGCCTCCGCGGCGCGTAGCTTCGGCGGCTTCGCGGGCGGAGGATCCTCAGGCGGATCTGCCGCGCGCGCTGGATTCTCCGGGGGCGGATTCAGCGGCGGATCGGCTGCTTCGGCGAGCCACGCGAGTTCAGGCGGTGGTGGTGGCGGTTCTTCTGCCGGCGGCGGCCATCGTTAAGAAATCGGTATTTTCGAGATTGACACAAGGGCCGAATGGGCGCTTTCCATTCGGCCCTTTTTCATGCATTTGCATGATATATATAGATGTTTTGGTTTATCTGGAACGATTGGTCTGATCGTGCGTGCCAGTCTCGCCCACATCCCTTGTTCCGGCTGACTTTACCCACCAAGGCTGCTAAGAGAAACGACGGAAAGATTATCCGCGCATATTTATGTTTATCTTAGCCTTAGCAGATATTATTGAATGTTTTAGTTTAACCGCGCGGCTAGACCGCTACGCGCAGAGTGCGATGGCGGCGGCTGGCGCGGACGCCGATCAATTCAGCCACCTCGCCCAGCAGGCCGGGCAGGTTCTCGGTATAGATCGAGACCTCGGAAGCTTCCGCCTGGTATCCGCCCTTGGGTTTCGTGTGGCCTGAGGTGATGAAGGCGGTGGCGGGGTGGTAGTCTTTCACGCGCGCATAGGCTAGCAGATTGTGGCCGGCGGTGTCGGAACCGCCTTCGCTATCGCTCAACACCAGGTCGTATTCGCCCTCGTCGAGTTTGGCTAACGCTTCAGCGGGCGTGGCTGCTGCGTCCACCGCATAACCGCTCGCTTGAAGAATCGTCTGGATGGTCAACCTGGGTGCAAGATCGCCATGCATCAGCAGAATACGGGCAAGGTCCAGCGCCTTGTACTTCGATCTGTAGCCAGCGGATATTTGCATCAATGGCCCTAACACCACTTTAACCGAGAATGCCCGATTTGAAGCCGGAAAATTTTGATGTTGAAGAGTTTAGACGCTGGTAACGCTCACCTTATCCGATAATACTAGTACCATTGGTTTACGCGTTTCGCATAGGCATAGCAGTGTTTTGAACCACATCACCCCAACTCGCCGTTTCTCAGCGGCGGGAGGCGAGGCGCGTCTGGGGCGGTTTCGCGCTAGGATTCCCGCAGGCGCCTCCGCGTGGCCGCGCAACACCACCTCGCCGTGGGCGCTTCTGGGCTAGAGGCGCTTGGCAACTACCAGGGTGATGTCGTCGGCCTGCGGCGCTCCGGCGGTGAACTCCTTCAGCGCGGCAGTGACGGCGTCGACGATCTCCCGCGCCGAACGGGCGCGATTCTCACTCAGCACGCGGATGAAGCGTTCCTCGCCGAATTCGTCGAAGTCCGGGTTGTTGGCCTCGGTTACGCCGTCGCTGTAGAGCGCCAGCAGGTCGCCTGAAGCGAGGTTGGCGTTCTGTTCGCTATAGGGAGCAATCGACAGGACCCCAAGCACCGGGCCGCCGCCTTCCAGCATCTGCGCCTCTCCGGAGGCACGCAACAGGATGGGCGGATTGTGGCCCGCGTTGGCAAATCGCAGATCGCCCGAGGCGGCATCGAGAACGCTGAAGAAGAACGTGATGAATCGATTGCTGGGGCAGGTGGCACAGGTGGCCTTGTTGAGCCGCGCCATGAAATCGCCCAGGTTGCCCGGAGTCTCGGCCAGCACATGGACGCGCGCGTGGAGCGCCATCATCATCAGCGATGCCGGCATGCCCTTGCCCGAGACATCGCCCAGCGCCAGGCCCACGCTGGGGCCGGCGTAGGGGAAAAAATCGTAATAGTCGCCGCCCACCGTGCGGCAGGGCACGTTGAAGCCGGCCAAGTCCACGCCCGCGATTTCGGGCGCGCGCGCCGGCAGCATGCCACCCTGAATCTCGGCGGCTTGCGCCAGATCGCGCTGCATGGTGCGCTCGGCGGCTTCCACTTCGGCCAGGCGCGCATGTTCGATGCGGATGGCCGCCACATTGGCCATCACGGTCAGCAGGCTCAGATCGTTCTTGGTGAACTCGCGCAGGATGAATGGCGAATCCACGTAGATCAGGCCGATGCAGCGGTCCTTGGTTTCGAGCGGCACCGCCATCATGGTGTGGACCTTCTGCTCGACGATGCTCATGCGTCCCTTGAAGGCGTCGTCGAGCTGCGCATCGCGCACCAGCATGGAGGATTTCTCGCGGATCACCCGGTCGCGAACCGCCGTCGAGATGCGGAATCCGTCGCCCTTGTGAGCCTTGGCCGTGAGTTGCTCGCCCTCAAGCAGCAGCAGCACGCCGCGCTGGGCGTTGACGGCCTGAATCGAGAGATCGAGAATCAGCGGGAACAGGTCCGCCAGCGGCCGGTTCTCGGCCAGCTCCTGGCCGGCGTGGATCAGGGCTTGCATGGCGGCCGAGGGTTTGGCGCCGCCGCCGGGCTCGACCACGATGGTGCGGTTGGCGTCGCCCAGGCTGGTGACCAGGGTCGACGTGCTGGGCGCATCGGTATCCACGTCGTCGCCGCCCTCGAACACCACCACGCCGGGCGCGGGAGCGCTTTGATCGGGAGCGAAAACGATGGCGAGATGGCCGGCGGTGATGCGGTCGCCGGGGCGCAGCAGGAGCACCGCTTTGAGCGGAATGCCGTTGACAAAGGTGCCGTTCTTGCTGCCGAGATCCTGCACCGTCCAGCCGTCGCCGGAAGGGTCCAATGCGAAGTGCTGGCGCGAGAGGCCGGCATCGTCCGGAAAACTCAATTCGACCGCGCTGGATCGTCCGACGGCCAGGCGGCTGCCGGTGAGAGGGAGGGTTCGAGTCTGCCCGTCGGGAGCTTGAATCAGAATGGAGCGCGGCATGGTGTGATCTATTTTACTAGAAGAGGATTAGAATCGGATCGAGAGGGCGGATGGTAGCGAAGATCCCGCGAGATGAATGGGAATGGGGGCTCGTCCTTATTCTCTGGATTTGGGTCGTGCTGGTTAATCGCTGGCGCCTGAGGGGCGCCGGGGCCATCTTGCTCGACCTGGGCCGCCCGGCAGATCGCTGGTTCAACTTGGTTTTCGGTTGCCTGATAGCCGTCCCCGCTCTCACCGAGATCCTTCGTGGTACAAGGCACCTCGCCCCATTCGCTATCCTGGCCATGGGAATCGGATTCTTTGCGCTGGGAGGGACCAGGCGGTTTCAGCTACGCGAAACGGGGGTCTGGAATGCGGGCAGGCTGATCCCCTGGGGCAAGATCGAAGGCTACCGGATCGGTGCAATGGGATCCCTGATGCTCAAAATGCAGGACAAGAAGCCGAAGTTTGTCTGCGTCGTGCCGGCAGCGATTCGCCTGCAGGCCGAGGACCTGCTGGCTTCCAAATGCCCGTCGCTACAGGCGGCGGATTGATCGCCCGCTGGTCCGGAAAGACCTGTTGAACTGCTTGGGAAGAGCCGTCTCAATCGTGACTTGACCGCTCCCTATGGTCGCGGCTCTGTTTCGAATGCGGAAGGGCTGCCGGAACGGAGCCGCGACCACAGGGAGCGGTCAGGCCGAAGGGAGCGACTGCTATTCCAGCGACTCCTGGTTTGGTTCGTCCGGCTACAGTTGCCTCTTGCGGCTCGGCCGCCTGCGACGTAGCGCTGCTGATCGAGTGGCGGTGTTTGCGGCTCGGCCTGACCGCTCCCTATGGTCGCGGCTCCGATAGCGTCGCAGCTCCGATGCCTCACTTTTTGACGAGCACTACCGGCGCTGCCTGGCTGCCGCCGATTCTGTCGAAATAAGCGCGCATATCCGCGTATTTCGCAGCCGGCACCAGCGCGTCGGGTACCTCGGTGGATTGCTCGAAGACCAGGTCGGCGCCGTCGGCCTTCCAACTGGCTTGATACGTTCCATAGGGGCCGGTCAGCTTCACCGGATCCGGCATCTCGTCGATCTGGTAGCCCGGCGGCAGCTTGATCCGCACGGAATCGCGATACACATCGGCGTCCAGTCTCACCGGCAGCTTGCGTTCGGCGGCCGTGAACGCGTAATCGGCGCCCAAGGCGAGGGCACCAGGCTTGACGATAATCAATCCCTGCACGGTCTGCGAAAAATGGTCGGCGGCAAAGTCGAGACTGAGTTGCATGCGCCCTTCGCCGATGTGGCCGGAGATCGCGGCCTGCTTCACGGCAATCGCTCCCACGCGGCTCGCCAGTGTCCTTTCGTAGCCCCGCTTCATGTCGTCGTTGCTCTGGTGTGCCACTCGCGCGTGCGCCTGTGCGGCCGATTGACCGAAGTATTGGCGGCCCAGATGCGCTTCCAAATGGCCCGCCGCGTCGACGGCTGCCTCTATCGTCGACTCAATCCGATTGGCGCTGGCGGGCAGGCGCGGCATTTCCGCCAGTTCCCCTTGTGAGCCGGCGATCACCAGCGCGTGGCTGCCCTGTTCGTCCTCCGGCAGGTCGCCGAGCGGCGTATCGGGATCGGTGGGGTCGAAGATCAGGAGGCGGCCCAGACGGGGATGCTGGATGACGGTCGGGACGTTGGTGTCCGGCGATACGCGGACGGCAACGATCATGTGGTTGAACTGGCGTGGAGACGGCCACTCGCGGTGCACGAACGTCCGATCTGACGCATAAATCGCGATCGCGTAAGAATCGATGCCGGCGGCCTTGAGCAGCGCGCGCATGAGGGTGGCTTTGTCCTTGCAATCGCCATAATTGCGCGCCAGCACGTCGGCGGCCGGGTGCGGGGTGTAGCCGCCGCCGCGCGTCACGTTCATCTGCACCTCGACGTAATTGACCTGTTGCGTGAACGTGGCGATGGCGCGGATCCTTTCGATTTCGCCGGCGAGGCCGCGTGTCAGTTCGGCGGCCTTGGCGCGCACCGGATCGGTGGCTTCGGCAGCCGGGTCGGCGAAGCCTGCCTGCCATGCCGAAACGGCCGACCAATCCTTCAGTGGAGTCATGCCGGCCTTATTCTCACCGGGCGTGAAGGTGACCCCCAACCAGGGTGCGACGGCGTGCAGATCGGGGCTGTGGTGCTCGTATTCGATCCAGGGAAGGTCGCGCAGCTCCCAGGTGTAGGTATTGCCGGCGATCGATGGATCGAGCGGCGCGTGATTAAATACCGTGCCGCGCACTTCCCATCCGGCCGGCACGGTGAGCGAATATCGCGAGACCAGCGCCGGCGAGCGGCCTTGGAACTCGTATCTGTCCTGGACGAAGACGCTCTTCTCTTCCTCGGTCACCTCGTAGGCGAAAACCGAACCTGGCGCCAGGTTCGAGCCGGACGAGATGAGCTTGGCGCGCCCCTCATCGTAGGTGTACTCGCGCGAGAGGGCGACATCGACCACCTTGTCCTTGCCGAGGGACACGGAAGGGCCGGCGGGCGGCAGCAACCATGCGTGGAAGTCGCGAATCTTTCCGGTCTTGGTATTGTACGAGCGATAAGCCTCGATGGAGTCGGTGCTCTTTTGCAGCACCTTGATCGCCTCTCGCTCGCGCATGGTGCGGTGACCCTCGGCATCGACGGTGACACTCTCTTCGTGGAACAGACCCGCCGCGTAGACCTTGGCGGGATACGCGGGCGTGGACTGGGCGGCGGCCTGGCGCGCCCAGTCGGGGAAGTCGTCGGCGGCATACAACGCGGCCGCGAAGAGCAACGCGCAGGCTGTTTTCACCTTGTTGCCTCGCCCAGGCGCAGAGTGATCGCAGCCTCATCATTTCCATGGATTGCGTCGAAGCCGGCTTTGACATTTGGATAGATCTCCGACCGGAAAACAAACGACCCTTCCTGCCCGAAGACCAGCTCGCGCGTAACCACCAGCTCGTTCTTGCCTTTCATCGCCATCTTGAGTTCGTAGTAGCCCGGTTTGCCGAAGTTGAGTTTCGGCGGGTTTTCGCCCTTATCGAGGACGAAACCGGCTGGAAACGCGATCGAAATTTCGTCGCGCTCCTTCCAGGCATAAGGGATGACGATGTGGTAGCGCCGTTCCGTCGCGGTGAACCTGGGCGCCTCGCCGCGCTGGAAGAACAGGGGCTGCAACACAATGCGCTTGGCGGTGCGGGCGGCATAATTGGGGACCTTGACGTGGTACTTCACGATCAGCGGCGAGGCCGGGTCGTCGACGTTCTGGAACGCGATTGCCGAGACTTCGGCTTCGGTGAAGACCGCGGTGACGGTTTGCTTGAAGATCTCCTGCTGGCGGTCGTCGCTTTCGCCCGCCAGTTTTTCGCGCTTCTCGGGCGCAGCGTGGCCGGAGTACGATTCCTCGACGTCGCCTTCCAGCGTGCCATCCTCGGAAAGCGTCATGTGAGCGGAGCGCCGGGTCAACGAACTTTCCGCCGTCGCGATTGGACTTTGCAGGAAAACCGGCTTCTTGGGATCGCTCAGCAGCGCCGGTTGGCCTTCCTCGCTCCAATTGAGCATGCCTGGGGGCAGTTGCGCGCTCACGTCGTAGAACTTCCAATCCGCGCCGATTTTCACCGCCATGTCGACGTTCTCGAGGAAGTAGTCCTCCGCCATGGCGGGACTGAAGGGGACATCATAGCGGTTGGGCAGCAGCACCGGGCGCGCTTCCAAGCCCTGGGCCGAGGCCATCGCCGCAAACAGCAGATTCCGCTCGTCGGCGCTCCCGAGACCGCTCTTGAGCACCTCGGCCGCGGTTCGCTCGCGGTCCTTGGGCATTTTCGCGAGCACCTTGTCGCGCTCGGCTTCGGTCACTCCGACATCGTGGAAGCCGCGGGTGTGTTTCCAGAGGTAGCGGATCAGGGTCGCCACTTTCTCTTCGGGAGTGTTGGCGCCGGCTACCGCTTCGGCGGCTGCGCTCTTGACATCGTCGTTGGCCTTCAGCGAGTCCTTTAAGTTGCCGTAGATTCTGCGGCCGACGCCGTTCCAATACTTGTCCGGATCGCGTTTCTCGCCGGAATTGTAGTGCAACAGGACCCACGGCCGGACGCTGGGCTCCCCGGGCATATACGGCTCTTCGTGGAACGCCGGGACATTCTCCAGCGTGAACGACGAGTAGCCGTTGTTCTCCAGCTTGAGCGGCGATGGCGTGCAGTTGAAGGACCAGACTCCCATCCGGAGGTTGCCGGTATATTCCGAAGGCAATGGCTTCGCGTAGTAGGTGACCCTTTGTACGGGATACTCCCGTTGCATTTGGAGCCGCGCGTAGAGCACGTGCGGATCCCAGCGAATCTCTTTGTACCGGTACTCGACAATCGATCCCGGCTCGACGGCGGGCAGGGCGAAGGACTTCACCCGCACTTTCCGTCCACCCGCCCGAACCAGGTCGCGTTCGTAGACGGCGTTGTTCTTCATTTCGACCACGGTGCCATCCGGCTTGATGGTGCGTGCGGAGACATTCACAATGCCGATTTTGGGGCCGAATTCGATATCGATGGTCGATACTTTCTCTTTGCCTTTTTCGTCGAACACCTTCAGGCGGACGTAGTGGGACAGAACGCGCTGCAGGTCCTGCCCTCCCTTGATTTCATCGAGGATATGAACGGTCCAGAAAAGCGCTTCCGCGCCCGCGTCTTTCTCGACGACCGGAGCAGTCATCTGGCGCTCGGCATCGGTGACCGGATCCCAAGCGATGTTGATTCCTTGCTGTGCAGGCGCACGAAAAGTTGCCAGCAGCATTACCAGCAGGCAACTCCGAAGAGGTAGGGCCATGGTATTGGCGTTAATTATACAAGATTACAAGGTTATATTATCCGTTATATTCGGCATGGAAAAGAAACATGGAACGTACCATTTCATTCACATTAAATGGAAGAACGTCTCCGAGTTGGCCGGGGAGAGCCTGGTCTCTGCTTGCGTTCACTGTATGGTTACGTTGACAACGTTCGCCTGCTGGCCATCCGCCCACCCCCGCCTAACGCGGGAGTAACGGAGCTTGTCATCTGTTATAGTCGGCTTGGGCAGCGATTATGGAACGTACTATTTCATTCACGTTAAATGGAAAAACGGCGGCCGTGAAGACGGACGACGAACGGATGCTGCTGTGGGTGCTGCGCAGCGATCTGGGGCTCACCGGCACGAAATTCGGTTGCGGCGAAGCATTGTGCGGGTCCTGCACGGTAATTGTCGATAATGAAGCGGTGCGGTCCTGCCAGACGCCGCTGAAGGCGGTGGCCGGCAAACGGGTATTGACCATCGAAGCCATCGGCCAGCACGGGTTGCACGCCATCCAGCAGGCGTTCCTGGAGCACCGCGCGTTCCAGTGCGGATACTGCACGCCGGGAATGATTCTGAGCGCGTATGCGCTGCTGCTAAAGACGCCCAATCCGACGCGCGAGCAGATTGCGCGGCACATGGAGGACAATCTCTGCCGCTGCGGCTCGCACGTGCGGATTCTGGATGCGGTGGAAGAAGCCGCCGCTGCGGCGAAGGTAGGTGCGTGATGGCTGCAAGCGCAATTGTAGCGGGCGAAATGAAGCGCCGCGAATTCTTTGGAATCGCGGGCGCGGGGCTGTTCGTCTTTTTCGGCGCGGACCCGGCGGAGGGTCAGGAACCGGGGAGACTGCCGGGGCGGCAAGGCGGTCCGGTGGATTTCAACGCGCTCCTGAAGATCGCGCCGGACAGCCGGGTAACGTGCCTGGTGGGCAAGGCGGAACTCGGCCAGGGTGCCATGACCGAGCTGGCGGGGGCTCTGGCGGAAGAACTCGACGTCGCATTGGACGCCGTCGACGTGGTGATGGGCGATACCGACCTGTGCCCATACGATATGGGAACCTTCGGGTCGATGTGTACGCCGCTGCTGTGGCCGTCGGTGCGAAAGGCGGGAGCGGAAGCCAAAGCGGTATTGCTGCAAATGGCGTCGGAGCGGTTGCAGGTGCCGGCCGGCCAGTTGCACGTGGAATCCGGTAGGGTCTCGGAATCGGGCAAGCCATCGAACGCGGTCACCTACGGGCAACTGGTGGAAGGAAAACGCATCGAGCGGCACCTGGCGGATGTGCCGGTGAAGGCGGCGGGGTTCCAAGTGATCGGCACGTCGCTCGGTCGCAAGGACGGCATGGACAAGGTCACCGGCCGGGCGCAGTACGCGGGCGACATCCTGCTGCCGGGGATGCTGCACGCGGCTATTCTGAGGCCTCCGGCGCACGGGGCGACGCTGAAATCGGCGGACACTTCGGCGGCCGAGAAGACGATTGGCGTGCGAGCGGTGAAGGACGGCGGGATGATCGCGGTGCTCGGCGAGCGGCGCGACATTGCCATCGAGGCGCTGGGCAAGATCAAGGCTGAGTGGGATCTCCCGCCCGCCGGTCCCGACGACAAAACGATTTTCGACCACATTCAGAAGATGGCGCCGCCACCACGCGTAGTGGCCCAGAGCGGCGATCTGGAGAGGAACGCTGGGATGGCGGGCCTGTCGGTCGAGGCAACCTACCTGAACAGCTACGTCGCGCATGCGCCTATCGAAACGCATTCGGCGACCGCGCAGATCGAAGACGGCAAAGTCACGGTGTGGGCCAGCTCGCAAGCCCCGTTCCAGGTACAGCGCGCGGTGGCGGCGGCGCTGGGAATGCCGGCCGAAAAGGTGCGAATCATTTCCCGGTACGTCGGCGGCGGCTTCGGCGGCAAAACGGAAGCGGACCAGGGAGTGGAAGCGGCGCGCCTGGCAAAGATCACGGGCAAACCGGTGCAGGTGGTCTACAGCCGCCAGGAGGAGTTCTTCTACGACCGGTTCCGGCCGGCGGCGGTGATGAAGATTCGCGCCGGAGTGGCGGACGGCAAGATCGTGCTATGGGAGAACCAACTGGTTGGGGCGGGGGATCGGGAAGCCAATCCGTTTTACGACATACCCAACAAGCGGGTGACCTCAGCCGGCGGATGGATGGGTGGGAATCCCGTTGGGATGAACCCATTCGCGGTGGGCGCGTGGCGCGCGCCATCGGCGAACAGCATCACATTCGCGCGGGAATCGCATATCGACACATTGGCAGCGGCGACGCACGTGGACCCGCTGGAGTTCCGGCTCAAAAACCTAAGCAATGCGCGCGTCCGGCGCGTGCTCGAAACGGCGGCCAAACAGTTCGGCTGGAAGGCTGGCCGCGCGCCCAGCGGACGCGGCGCAGGGATGGCGTGCGGCATCTATTCCAACGCCTGCAACGTGACCATAGCGGAAGTGGCGGTGAATCGCGCGACCGGCGCAGTCGAGGTGAAACGCGTGGTGATGGCGCTCGACGAAGGTTTCGTAGTCAACCCAGACGGAATGCGGCAACAGGCCGAAGGCTGCGTCATCATGGGCCTGGGTTACTCGCTGAGCGAGGAAGCGCGGTTCCGCAACGGGGAGGTGCTCGACACCAACTTCGACAGCTACCAAATCCCGCGATTCTCGTGGCTGCCCAAGATCGAAATCGTGCTGGTGGAGAATTCGGAGACACCGGCGCTGGGCGGAGGGGAGCCACCCATCATCGCGATGGGCGCGGCGCTGGCCAACGCCATTTTCGATGCCGTGGGCGCTCGTGTGCTCCAGTTGCCGATGACGCCGGAGCGCGTGAAAGCGGCACTGGCAAGGACGTGAAGCCGCGGCAGGCGTGTGATCAAGTGCTCTCCACGCCTCCGAACGGAGCCGCGACCATCGGGAGCGGTTCTTTCGATCGATCCGAATCCGCTGGTCGAAGAACTAGTTTGGGGATAAAGAGGAAGTTGCGGCGCCCGCCAGTTAACTTGGAAGGCGCCGCCATGACCTAAATGGAGGTAGCACGCTCCCGCTCGGGAGCCGCGTCCGCGCCGCTATCTCGCGAAAACCCGCGAACCTAACTGCCATCCAACCAAACAAGCGAGTCCCAGACCCAGCAGCACCAGGCTGCCGGGCACTGGTGTCGCGCTTGTCGAGCCGCCGCCCGTCCCGGTGGTCACTGTCACTGCCAGGCTTACCGTCGGAACACCCTCGAGGCTGAAGTAGGCGGTGCCGCCGTTTGCCGGGATCGCAGGGGCAAAGTTGACCGATCCGGTATTAGCGTTGGTGACCGTGAACGTTGACGTCGGACCCTGATAATCCCCGGGATCCGTTCCGTTCTGTTGGGCCGTAGTGCAGTAGCTGCTGCCGACAAAAGTAAAGGTGCAAATGCCGTCCCCGTCGAAACCAAAGATATCGCTTCCCGTAAGGTTTACCGAAGCGATCGTGCTGGCACTATTGTTCTTCACGCCGACGAGCGTATCCTCACTTCCGTCGTAAGGGGAGCTGTCCGGGATCGACACCGATGCGGTGCCATTCGCCGCGATGGTAATCACCACGTTGCAGCCGGTTGCCGTCGGATCAGGTGCGTGAACGAAGTTATTGGTTCCTGACGCGCCCGGGCAGATGGCTTGTGCGAATGCGGCAGTTGCCGCGCACGCAAAGATCAGTAGCCGCGATAGAGTCTTCAAGTACGAACCTCCATAAGGTCAGTTTGGACCCGGAAATTCCGTTTTGACTTCCGGGGTTGATACAGTATAAACCAACCCGGCATTTCTGTCTTGTAAATTACATCATGGATTCTTGAAGCCGTCTTCGCACCCGGAAGGTTGGGTTTTGAGGCCCGGCCAGGAAAAGCACGAGATCGATAAGGCGTTTGGTTTCAGCGCGTTCCGGAAATTGCCTTTCTGCCCAGACGCTATAGATACCGTTTCAACTCTCGAGCCGGCACGAGTTCCGGCACAGCGACTGGGTCAGCGTGCCGAGCGACTCGCGAAACATGCGCCCCGTCCGTGGCGCCCGCTGTCCAGCGTGCAGAGTCGCGAGTCATCGCGACTTTTCTTCCAGAAATGTGCGCACCAGTGCCTGCGCCACAAGCACAGGAAAAGGTCTGTTGCGAGATAGAATGAGACTGCAATCATCCACAAAAGTCTGGGAGCGCTCCATGCGGGAACTCATAGTGCTCGGAATCGTCATGCTGGGAAGCCTTTTGCCGTCGCGGGGCCAATCGTATTACCCCTCACGGCCGGACGATCCCAAGGCGGTTTACCTGACGCCGGGTCAGTTTACAGTGAAGGGCGACGGCAATGCCGACGATAGTGCGGCGATTCAAGCCGCGGTCGACAAAGTCCGCGAGACCACCGGCGAAGGAATCCTCTTCATTCCGGAGGGTCGCTATCGTGTCACACGCACCATCTATGTCGGGCCGGGCGTGCGCCTGATCGGCTACGGCCAAAAGCGTCCGGTATTTGTGCTGGCGGACGGGACGCCCGGTTTTCAGCAGGGAATCGGATGCATGTTCTTCTTCGTGGGACGAACACAGCCCGGCGCGGTGTCCGCGGGCCTGGATTTCGGCGTGCCGGAGCCGCCGCCGGGAACCGTGCCGCCGAATCCGAAGATCGTCGATGCGAACTCCAGCACCTTTTATTCCGCGATGAGCAATATCGATTTCGAGATCGGCAGCGACGATGCGGCGGCGGTCGGAATTCGCTTTCACGTCGCCCAGCATGGGTACCTGGCCCACATGGATTTCCGCATCGGCTCCGGATTGGCGGGCGTTCAGGACGCGGGTAACGAGGCGGAAGACGTGCATTTTCACGGCGGGCGATATGGCATCCTCACCCGCAAACCGTCGGCGGCCTGGCAATTCACGGTGATCGATTCGACTTTCGACGGCCAGCGGGAAGCGGCGATTCGCGAGAATGAGGCCGGCTTGACGCTGGTGCACGATGAGTTCCGCAACGTGCCCACCGCGATCGCAATCGATGCGCACTATTCCGACCAGCTTTGGGTGAAAGACACGCGCATGGAGAACATCGGCGGCCCCGCCATTCTGATCGGCAATGAAAACAGCCGGATGACGGAGATCAACCTCGAAAACATCGTCTGCCAGAAGGTGCCCGTGTTTGCGCAATTTCGAGAGAGCGGACGGGAACTTGCCGGGGCCGGCGAGATATACGAGGTGAAGACGCTATCGCATGGACTGACGCTGAGTGCGCCGGGCGCCATCGGTGAGATCCAGACCAGCTATGATGCCGTGGCGCTGAAGGCGCTGCCGCCCATCGCGCCGAACGCGATCCGTGGATTGCCGCCGATGCGCGAATGGGTCAACCTGCGTACACTAGGCGCCAAGGGCGATGGCGCGACCGATGAGACGGCTCTCATCCGGAAGGCGATCGCGGAACATCGCGTGATTTACTTTCCTAGCGGCCATTACATCGTCAGCGACACACTGAAGCTCGGTCCCGACACCGTGCTAATCGGGCTGCATCCGAACCAGACCCAGATCGATATTCTGGATTCGACACCGGCTTTCCAGGGACCGGGCGCCCCCAAGCCGCTATTGGAGGCTCCGCGCGGCGGGAACAATATCGTGACCGGCATCGGAATCTCCGCTGGCGGTATCAATAGCCGCGCCGTGGGCGCACTCTGGATGGCGGGCAAAGATTCCCTGATGGACGACGTGCGCTTTCTGGGAGGCCACGGAACCATCGGCCCCGCCGGCGAACGGCAGAGTCCCTACGCGGCTAATCTGTTCTCGGATCCGGATCCGCACCGGCGTTGGGACGCGCAGTATCCCAGCCTGTGGATCACGCACGGCGGAGGCGGCACCTTCGCCGATATCTGGACCCCCGATACGTTCGCGCAGGCGGGACTCTATATCTCCGATACAACCACGCCGGGCCACATCTACGAGCTATCCGCCGAGCATCACGTTCGCACGGAAGTCAAGCTCGACCATGTGGCCAACTGGGAGATCTACGCGTTGCAGACCGAGGGAGAGCGCGAGGAAAGCGCATCGGCGATTTCGCTCGAGATCGACAATTCCAGCAACATCACCATCGCGAACTATCATGGCTATCGCGTGGTGAGAAGTTATCACCCGGTGCCATACGCGGTTCATCTGTACCAATCGAGTGACATACGGTTCCGCAATGTCCATGTGGATCACAACAGCGCGATGACCAAATGCGACGAATCCGGCTGCCGCCAGCACACCAGGTCGGGCAAGGTATCTTTCGAGAACGCGATCGTCGATCAGACGCACGGCGCCGAAGTGCGCGACCGGGAATTCGCAACGCTCGATGTGCCCGGCAATCCGGTTGCCGCAAGCCCGCGCGGGCCGTCCCCGGTGCTCGAATCGGGAGCCGTGGTGGAGAAGCTGTGGAGCGGTTTCTACAACAGTTCCGGCGCGGCCGTGGATGCGAGTGGCCAATTGTATTTCGTGGACGCGCATCAGCAGCGCATTTACCGCTGGTCGCCGGAGAGAAAAGACCTGGCGGTGGTCCGCGATAATCCACTCGATCCGGTGAATCTCGCCTTCGACAAGGCGGGCGATCTGCTGGTAGTATCGTCCGGCGGGAAAGGTCTGACGGTCTATTCCTTCCGCCCGGACGGCCCGGAAGATCAGGTTGGAATTCTTGCGCCCGAGCGTTCCGCGGAGCATCCCGGCGCGGCCGCGATCTTACCGGTGAGTTACTTCGTGAACGGCGATTTCACCAATACGCTATCGACCCAGACCTACGAATACACCACTCTGCAGCAACTCTTCACGAAGGTCGTATCGACGCGGATGCGCTATCAGTACGTCTCGCCGGATGGCAGCATTTTCATTCCGGCCGACGATGCCTTTGTGCAGGGGCCGGCATACTTCGGATATAAGTTCGGATATATCCTGCAGGCGTTTGGTCTGGTAGCGGCGGTTCCGGGGAAGCCATTCTATGTCACCAACGAATCGGAACAGCGGACTTACCGTGGCGGCGTGAATGCGGATGGGACTCTTTCAGGCCTCGCGCCCTTCGCGGAGCAGGGCGGGGAAAGCCTCGCTCAGGATAGCGCGGGGAATGTCTATCTGGCCGCCGGACAGGTGTTCGTATATGACTCCTCGGGGAAACCGATCGATAGGATCGCGGTGCCGGAGCGGCCGCTCGACATCGTCTTCGGCGGGAAGGACCGGCGCACACTCTTCATTCTCACCCAGTCCTCTTTGTACGCTGTGCGCACCAAGTTTGGCGGGTTGTAGCCTTACAAGAGCCGGCCGGTTGACAGGTCGGGGACCTGCTCCACTTACTTGGCTTCGACGATGTAGGTCGGCACAAAGCCGGCGGCGGTGGTGAATCCTGCCTTGGGCGTGGAAAGCCAACTGGAGCAGCCTTGCACTTTGCCCAGGTAAGCGTGCGGATGCACATCCACCTGCATTTCGCGGAATTCCAGGTGCCCGTAAGTCAGCAGCGGGAACACTGAGCGAACGGGGTCCACCCGCTCCTGCACCACATACGGGCTGCGCGCGGCTTGCTTGAGCGCGCGGTCCCACTCGGCGCCGTCCATCTCCCAGCCGAAGTAGCTGTGCTGATCGCTCGAATCGTCGTTAGGCTTGAGCGCCAGCCGTTCCCGGTTTTGCGTGATGAACTCCATCAGGTCGATGGTCTGTTCCCCGTGTGTGCTCTTGCCTTGCGCCACCAGGCGCGTCCAGGGCACGTGCTCGCGGATGGCCTTGCGCTCCGCCGCGGGAAACTTGACGGTGAGCGATTCATCCGTCAGCAGGCCGAACATCGCCTTCTTGTGCGCCAGCTCCGAGCGGAAACTGTTGACCACGCACACCGCCCGATCGCGGTAGGCCCGCACCAGCGGGTGCGACAGGTCGAACCGCAGGAGGAATTCCTGCACGCCCAGGCGCCGATAGACCAGGTTGATCTCATACGAGCCCCGCCGCAGCACGCCGTTGCGGTATTCCAGTTGTTCCGGCGAAACGATTTCCGCCTGGTAGCCTTCCTGCCGGAAGAGGTCGCGGAATAGCTCGAACTCGCTGCGGCCGGATTGATAAGGCGGCCGGAACTCGACCACCGCGATATTGGGCTTCTTGTCGCCGCCAAACTGCTTGTAGGATTTCAGCAGCGCCTGCAACAGGTGCTTGCGGCTGGACACCTTGGAAAGCGTGTATTTCTTGCGAAACTCCTTCATCGGCGGGATGTCGTAGAACAACTCCGCCAGGCGATCGGCGTAGCCCGCGCCGGTGGGTGAATCGGCGTTGTATTGCACAAAATGCAAATGGCCGTTCACCAGGTGCGTATCCAGGCGGGCGGCTACCTCAAAGCTCTGATAGCCGGGATCGATGGCGGCCAGCATTTTCTCGGCCGGCAGCAACTCCAGGCGCGCCAGCAGCCCGGCGTCCTGCAGCACCATCTGCTCCATACGGTCGATGGCCGCGATGAGCGATTCGCCGGTCTTGACCAGCGATTCGTACTGGCGCCGCGAAATGAAACTGGGCCGCAGGAACGGGCAGATCAGCCGTCCGCCGGCCGAAAGCCCCGCCTCCTCCATTTGCGCATGGAGTTCTTCCGCCCAACCCAGATCGCGGTACACACCGGTCTCCAGGAGCTTGTTGTACTTGACTACCGCTTCATCCAACTGAGACATGCTTGACTTACGAATCTACGAGACCTAAGAATCCGAGCACAGACGCGTACAAAACCGCCATATCGGCTCTGCAATCACGGCTCTGGGTTGAGGCGTTTGCTGAGCCGCGGCGTAAATGACCGGGGAACCCAATCGATTCGCGATACGCAGCCTGCTAACTCCAAGTATCCCACACGAATCCCGAAAAACCTAGGATTCAGCCAGTCTGTAACAAAATAACTCTATCTATTACAGTCGATTAGGAGAATTTTCGAGCCCTTGGCCGGTACCGGCAAAACGGGTGTTCGCCTTCACAACAGCCTCGGCAGCACCTCTCCCGCTGGGCCGCGCAGGGAGCAATCGACCATATCCGTATACGGCGTTTCCTCGGTGTTGATCTCGATCACCTTGGCGCCGGATTGTTTGGCGTAGGGGATCAATCCGGCGGCTGGGTAAACCGCGGCGGAGGTGCCGATGATGAGCACCACCTCCGCGGCTGAGACGGCGTGCTCGGCTTCCTTCATCATGCCTTCCGGCAACGGCTCGCCGAACCACACCACGCCGGGACGCGCCAGGCCGCCGCAAGCGCAGTGGGGCGGCAGCTTGGGAAGCGGCGCGCGGCGGTCCGGCCAATTGGCGCCGCAAGCGCCACAGCGCAGGCGCCAGATGTCGCCGTGCAATTTGAGGATCTTGCCGCTGCCGGCGCGGTCGTGCAACCCGTCCACGTTCTGCGTGATCAAGGTGAAGCGTGCGATGCGAATTTCCAGCTTGACCAGCGCACGATGCGCGGGGTTCGGTTGCGCCTGCGCGAGTTGCTCCCGCCGCCAGTTGTACCACTCCCAAACCAGGCGCGGATCGCGCGCAAAGGCCTCCGGCGTGGCCAAGTCCTCTGGCCGGTGGTCCTTCCACAATCCGCCCGCCCCGCGAAAGGTGGGAACGCCGCTTTCGGCGGAGATGCCGGCCCCGGTCAGCACCGCCAGCGATGCCGCGCGCGTCAGCCAGCCGCGCGCCAATTCCATTTCACGCTGGTTTGGAAAAGCCTCTGCCACGGCTGACAGGCCCTCTCAAAAACAACTCGGGGGCCCGACGAGGGGCCCCCGGCTGTTGCTTCCGTAATTTGGGCACGCTTTAAACGACGGTTACGTTTTCAGCTTGCAGCCCTTTGGGCCCCTGCTTCACCTCGAATTCCACGGCGGCGCCTTCCTCGAGCGACTTATAGCCGTTCGACTGGATGGCGGAAAAATGAACGAACACGTCGTCGCCGCTCGGCCGTTGGATGAAACCATAGCCTTTGGCGGCATTAAACCACTTCACAACACCTTTTTCCTTCACTTGCACTTTCTCCTGATTTATTGTTTGTCGTGCTCTTGGGGGGTCCTGAGGCAAGGAAAGCGGACTTTCGAGGCTTGCGAGAACATTTCCAGGCGACGGCCAACAACCATATCTCCTGCGTAGTGTATTCTCTCAGATGGCGCACCTATGGTCAAGCCTGGGCGTTTCCTCAAAAGTGAAGCCGAGCTGACGGACCGGCTGCGGCGGCTGGCGGTGGTTCCGCGCGGCTCGGGTTTGGTGGCGGGGATTGGCGACGATTGCGCCATTTTCCGCCCGCCAGGCAGCCGCGAAGATCTGCTGTTCACCACCGATATGCTAGTAGAGAATACGCATTTCCGCCGCGCCACGCACAGCGCCGGCGATCTCGGCTGGAAGGCGCTGGCGCGTGGTTTGAGCGACATCGCCGCGATGGGCGGCGAGTCGCGCTTCTGCCTGGTCTCGCTGGCGCTGGCGCCCTGGTGCGACGCGGCCTGGGTGGATGGCTTCTTCCGCGGCCTGCTGAAACTGGCCGGCCGCACTGGCACGGTTCTGGCCGGCGGCGATCTTTCCCACGGCTCCATCCTGTCCTGCGATGTGGTGGTGGCCGGCGCGGTTCCCCGCGGGGCTGCGCTGCGCCGGGATGGCGCGCGCGCTGGCGACGCCATTTACGTTTCGGGCGCGCTGGGCGCATCGGCGCTCGGCCTCGAGGCCGGGCGCGGCAAAGCCTGGCGCCGGCATTTGCGCCCCGAGCCTCGCCTGGCGCTGGGCCGGTTTCTCCGCGAAACCGTGCGCGCCACTGCCGCCATGGATTTGAGCGACGGCCTCTCGCTCGATCTCGCCCGCCTATGCCGGGCCTCCCGGCTGAGCGCGGAGATTGCGGCGCCGCCCATCTGGCGCGGCGCCACGCTCGCCCAGGCGCTCGACGGCGGCGAAGATTACGAGTTGCTGTTCACCGCTCCCCCGCGCACACCCGTTCCGGCGGCTTTCGAAGGGATTCCGCTGACGCGCATTGGCGCCACGCGCCGGGAGTGCCCCGGCCAAGTCACGCTAGCAGGCAAGCCGCTCGCGCCGGGCGGGTACGATCATTTCCGGGGCAGGATAGACTGATAGGAATCACCATGCGAACAAGCACACTACTGGCAATCGCGATTATGACCACAGCCCCAACCTGGGCGCCGGCGGAAGTCATCGATTCCTCTCCCAGCGGCTTCACGGTTAAGCTCAAAATCGCCATCCAGGCGCCGCCGGCCGAGGTGTACCAGCGGCTGGTCCATCACGTGGGCGACTGGTGGAACCCGGCACACACCTACTCCGGCGATGCGCATAATCTCAGCATCGAAGAGAAGCCGCTGGGCTGCTTCTGCGAGAAACTGCCCGACGGCGGCGGCGTTCGCCACATGGAAGTGATCTACCTCGCGCCAGGGAAAGCCCTCGGCCTCAGCGGCGGTTTGGGACCGTTGCAGACCATGGCAGTCACCGGCAGCATGCGGTTCGTGATCTCGCCCGCGGAGAGCGGCTCCGAGCTGGAGGTGACCTACGCCGTCGGCGGCTACCTGAAGCCGGGCCTCGACAGCCTGGCCAAGCCGGTCGATGGCGTCCTGCTGGAGCAGATCACGCGGCTGAAGAACTACACCGAGCATGGCAGCCCTGCGCCGAAATAACAAAGTGGGGCAGGTCCCCGACCTGCCAACCCAGAGCCACCGGTTAAAATGCCATGTCCCAATTTGCCACCACCCTGGAGCCGCCTTATTACGCGGTGATCTTCACTTCCGTTCGAACCGAAGGCGACGCCGCCTACGGCGAGACCGCCGCTCGCATGGAGGAACTGGGCCGTGAAGTCCCCGGCTATCTCGGGATCGAGAGCGCACGCGGCGCGGATGGCTTCGGCATCACGGTCTCTTACTGGGCGAGCGAAGCCGCCATCGCCGAATGGAAGCGCCACATCGAGCACCAGGCCGCCCAGGCGCGTGGGCGGCGGGAATGGTACACGCACTACGAAATTCGCGTCGCCAGGGTGGAGCGTGCCTACAGCGGCCCGGCGCGGCGGGCAGAATAGCAGGGATAACGCCCGACGTCGCTAGTTTCAGATGGCGCGGTATGCTTAAATGTCATCGACGGGACGTTGACGCATGTACTGTCCTCAATGCCTGACCGAGTATCGAGACGGGTTTTACGAGTGTGCCGACTGCCGCGTGCCATTGACGCCTGGCCTTCCTCCGCAACTGGTTCCCGATTCCCCGAACGATGGTGACCTCGAGCTGGTCACGGTTCTGGAAACGGACGACCGATACGGTCTATCCTTGGCCACCGCAGCTTTGGAAGATGCTGGCATTGAATACTTGGTCGTGGGGGGAACCGCGAGATTCAGCGCCGGAATCCCTCGCGTTTTCGGATCCGGTCAGAGCGGATTCTATAATTGTCCTTGTCGAATTCAAGTGGCGGCGGAGTTCGAAGCTAAGGCTCGTGACCTGCTCGAGCCCTTTCAAGAGCCTCTACCTCGCAATAAGGTCGAGGGTGAAACGGCGCCGGATCGGGAAGCCAGCGATTGAAGGCTTTTCTGCCGGGGGCATCCGCGGCGCAACGGCGAGTTGCCGGCCGGCGTTCGATTGCGCTATCCTAAAAGCTCAAAACGCTGAAGTAAGGATTCGATTTAGCACAGATGGCCAATACCTATTCCGCGCTCAAGCGGGTGCGCCAGATGGAACGGCGCACGGAAGTCAACCGCAAAAACAAGACCCGCCTCCGCCACCAGATCCGCGCCATGCGGCGCGCCATCGCCGGCAAAGACCCTTCGGCCGCCGCCGCCCTGCTGCCGGCCACGTTCTCGGTCATCGACCGCTCGGCGAAGTCCGGCATCATCAAAAAGAACACGGCTGCCCGCTACAAGAGCAATCTCCACAGCCGCGTCAGAGCCCTCTCCGCATAAGACGAAGTGGGGCAGGTCCCCGACCTGCCAACAGGCCGGCGCAGTTAGGCCGCCGAGCTCTTACGGCTCGGCTGTCGGACCGGGGGTCCGACGCGGGCGAGGGCGCCCGCCCCACGCACGGCAACTCTGCCATAATCTTGGCTAATGCCTGTATCCCTCAAAGATAAAGTCGCGCTGGTAGTCGGTGCGTCGAGCGGCATCGGCCGGGCGATAGCGGTTCTGTTGGCGCGCAATGGAGCTCGCGTGATGGCTTCGGCGCGGCGCGAGGACCGGCTGCGCGCCCTGAAGGCCGAAATGGCCGGCCACGCTTTCGAGATCTGCTGCGCCGACGCCACCCAGTTGCCCGACGTCGAACGGCTGGTAGCCGAAACGCGGCGCGCGCTTGGGCCGATCGACATCATGGTCTACGCGACCGGGACCAACACGCCGGACCGCGCGCTGGTCCGCCTGCGGCCGGCCATTTGGGACGAGCTGATCTCGACCAATCTGAGCGGCGCTTACTACGTCACGCAAGCCGTCCTGCCCGCCATGCGCGAGGCGCGCGCCGGCCATCTGATATTTATCGCTTCGATTTCCGGCCGCGCGCCCGATATCTCCGGCGCCGCCTATCAAGCGTCCAAGCACGGCATGATCGGGCTGGCCCACGCCATCCGCTTCGAAGAGCACCAGAACGGCATCCGCACCACCGTCATCAACCCCGGTCTGGTGGATACGGAGATATTGGAAAAGCGCCCGGTGAAGCCGCCGCCCGAACAGCTCGCGCAAGCGCTTTTGCCCGAGCACGTCGCCGAGGCCGTGCTGGCCTGCGCCCAACTTCCGCCGCGGGCCGTGATTTCGGAAATGACTATCGTCCCGACCGTCCTGTGATCGAGCGCAAGAGCGCGACCGGGGCCCGTCCCCATTTGCGACCGTACAAGCCCGGAGGGCGAAAGATAGTAGCCCAAGGCGTGAGCCCTGGGACTCGCGGTAGCCGTTGGAAAGCCCCGGAACGGGGCGAAACGGTTTTCGAGGGCGGAGTTCTTACGCCCCGTTCTGGGGCTGTATTCAGGCATCTCGGACCCACGGCTTGCGCCATGGGCTACTTTCTTGCGCCCTCCGGGCTTAAAGGATTCGTAAAGACGTCCGGATGCTCTTGAGTCAGCGCTTATGGGGGGTCGTCCCCAGAGGGGACCCCAGGACGCGGGCGTCCGCCCCACTCTGCCTCCGCGCATGGTCAAATATCAGGCAGGCCTAGGATACGAATCCAACCATGAGAATCCTCCACGTGAAGGAGACCAAATGCCGCTGTTTTGCCGTCTGTTCGCCACCCTGGGAGTGGCTGCGCTGATGCCGCTCGCCGCCCAAACGCCCAACGCTCCAGCGCCGCCGGTTGCGCCGGTCAAGGAGCACCAAGTGGTGCGCCACGGCGAAACCGTCATCGACAACTACTTCTGGCTGCGCGAGAAATCCGACCCGGAAGTGGTCCGCTATCTCGAGGCCGAGGACGCTTACACCGCGGAGCAGACTGCAGGCCTCAAGCCGTTCCAGGAAGCGTTGTACACCGAGATGCTGAGCCACATTCAGCAGACCGATATGGGCGTCCCCGTTCGCCGCGGCGCTTACCTCTATTACGTCCGTACGGTGGAAGGCAAGCAGTATCCCATTCGCTGCCGCCGCAAGGGCAACATGGAAGCGCCGGAGGAGGTGCTGCTCGATGCCAATGAGCTCGGCGCGCAGCACAAGTTCGTCGGCGTCGGCAATTTCGTGGTCAGCGACGACGGCAAACTGCTGGCTTATACGGTCGACTACACCGGCTTCCGCCAGTACACGCTCCAGGTGAAGGACCTGCGCGATGGCCGCACACTGCCCGATTCCACCGAGCGCGTCACCTCCGTCGAATGGGCAGCCGACAATCGCACGCTGTTCCTCACCACCGAGGACGCGGTCACTAAGCGGCCCGACAAGCTCTGGCGCCACGCGCTGGGCGAGTCCGCTTTCACCCTACTCTACGACGAGAAAGACGAGCTGTACGATATCGGCCTGCAGAAAACGCGCGACAAGCGCTACCTGGTGTTGGGGATCGAAAGCAAAGACACCTCCGAGTGCCGCTATTTGCTGGCGGGCGAGCCGGCCGCCGCGTTCCAGGTCTTCCTGCCGCGCGAAAACAAGCACCGCTATTACCTGGATCACCGCGGCGATCTTTTCTATATCCGCACCAACAAGGGCGGCCACAATTTCGAAATCGTGACGGCGCCCGAAAAGGACCACGCGCCCGCCAACTGGAAGGTGCTGGTGCCGCACCGCGCCGACGTCCGCATACAGGACGTCGATCTGTTCCGCGATTTCGCCGTGGTGGTGGAGAAGACGCAGGCGATTGACCGCATCCGCGTCTACGATTTCGATACGCGCAACTGGACCGCCATCGAGTTTCCCGAGCCCGTTTACGCCGCCTACCCCGGCGAGACGCCGGAATTCGATTCCGAAACCTACCGCTATAACTACCAGAGCATGGTGACGCCGCCCAGCGTCTACGATTACGACGTGCGCTCCCACAAGTCCACGCTGCGCAAGCGGCAGGAAGTGCCGGGCGGTTTCGACCCGTCCCACTATGCGACCGAGCGGCTGTGGGCGACCGCGCGCGACGGCGTCCAGGTTCCCATTTCGATTGTCTATCGCAAAGGCTTTCCGCGCGATGGATCGGGCGCGATGCTGCTCTATGGCTACGGCTCTTACGGCTACGGCACGCCGCCGAGTTTTTCCGCTCCGCGGCTGGCGCTGCTCGATCGCGGCGTGGCCTTCGCCATCGCGCACATCCGCGGCGGCGATGAAATGGGCGAGCAGTGGCGCGAAGACGGCATGCTCATGAAGAAGAAGAACACCTTCTTCGATTTCGTCGATTGCGCCAAATATCTGGAGGCGCAGCATTGGACTTCGCCGCAGCGCCTGGCCATCGAAGGCGGCAGCGCGGGCGGCCTGCTGATGGGAGCGGTGGTCAACCTGGCGCCAGAGCTGTTCCGCGCCGTACACCTGGCGGTTCCGTTCGTCGATGTGATGAACACCATGATGGACGCGTCCCTGCCACTGACCGTGGGCGAGTACCTCGAATGGGGCGACCCCAATCAGAAGGCCGCCTACGATTACATGAAGACCTACAGCCCGTACGACAACCTGGCGCGCCGCGCCTATCCGGCGATTCTGGTGACCACCAGTTTCAACGACAGCCAGGTGATGTATTGGGAGCCGGCCAAGTACGTCGCGCGCCTGCGCACGCTCAAGACCGATTCGAACCCGCTGCTGCTGAAGATCAAAATGGAGCCCGCCGGCCACGGCGGCGCTTCCGGCCGCTATGACCGATTGAAAGACCAGTCCTTCGAATACGCGTGGATGCTGACGCAATTGGGAATCGCGAAGTAGGGGCCGGCCGCTGAGGCAGGTTGGTAAACCTGCGCGGCGATTGTTCAATCTGCGCAGCCCGGGCGAAGCCCGGCAAGTGGGGCAGGCGTTTCCGCCTGCCAACCGGGTGAAGCCCGGCTCGTTCTCGGTAACGCCGGCGGTCTTTGCCGCCGGTTCTTTTTTGAACGGTGGCGTTCGCGATGTCACAAACACCGCGGCGGAGAGCGCCAGCGTTCGTCCAGGACAGCACGCTGTTGGCCGGTCGGGGACCGGCCCCACCGAGGCCCTCCTGCTAGAGTAGGTCTTGGCCTTGATCTGGTTCCAAGCGGGAATTGCGCCGCCGGCGCTGGCGGCGTTGGTCGGCTGCGCGGGCGCGGCACTGGGCATCTGGCTGACCGGCTTGCACACTCGTATCGCCGTGGTGCTGCCGTTCAGCGCCGGCGTCCTGATCGGCGTGGCGCTGTTCGGCCTGCTACCGGAATTGGCCGAGGACTCCAGTTGGCCGCTCACGCTCGGGTTGTGCGCCGGCGGCTACGCCCTGCTATTCGCCATCAACCGCTACGCGTACCCGATTTGCCCCACTTGCGCGCACGACCACGATCATGACGCCTGCGGCAGCGAGCTGCACGGCTTCGCGGCCCCGCTGATTATCGCCGCGGCGATCCACAGTTTGCTCGATGGCTGGAGCGTGGCGGTGGTGCAGCACGCCGCTCCGCTCGGCCTGCGCGTCGCGGTGCCCATCGCGATCGCGCTGCACAAAGTGCCGGAGGGCATCGCGCTGGGCGGCGTGATGCGCGCCGCGGTTCCGTCGCGAACCGTGGCTCTGCTCTGGTGTTTGCTGGCGGAAGGGGCGACGCTGGCCGGCGGCGGGCTGGCCCTCGCGCTGGCGCCGCACCTGGGCAACCTGTGGACCGTCTATCCGCTCGGCCTCACCGCCGGCTGGCTGGTGTACCTTGGCTATCACGCCGTGCACGAAGAGTGGAAGCGCAAGGGCGCCGCCGCGGCGTCGATTTCCGCCCTGGCCGGCGGAGCTACCGCGGCCCTCATCCAGCGCGGGGCGGAAGCGCTGTTGCGGTAGGGCGGCGTCGCAAGCGGTCGTGGCGTGACCGCTCCCTACCGGTCGCGGCTCCGTTAGAACCGCGTGGGTAGAGGCTGTCAGAAGCGGGTGCTCTATTGCTCTCGGATCCAATCCAACACCGCTGCGTCGAGCCAGAATCGGTGCTGGCCGCGAGCCAGGAAACCGAGGTGGCCGCCGTGCTCGGTCAGCACGGTCCGGATGTTTGGATTGCCGCGCACCGCCGGATGCTCGACGATCCGCCATGGCACAAACGTGTCGTCCTTGGCCTGAATCAGCAGCGCGGGCACGCGAATCCGGTCCACGTACCCGATCGCCGACTGCGTGCGATAGTAATTGGCCGCCGTGCCCAGGCCGAACGATGGCGCGGTGATGCGGTCGTCGATCCCGAGCAACGAATCGAGACCGCTGAGATCGGCCGTCCCATACCGGCCCGTCGCGAGCAGGCGCCGGCGCATCTTGCGCACGAAACGGCGCTCATAGAGGCGATTGTCCCGAGCGGAGATGCGCTTTGCCGAGGCCTCCAGATCGAGCGGCGCCGATACCCCGCAGACGCCGCGCATGAGCTCCGCCGCCGAATCGCCCAATTCGCCGGCCAGCTTCATCGCCACGTTTCCGCCCAGCGAGAACCCCACCACGAAGGCCGGCGCGCGGCCCTCCTGACGGAAGATGCGCAGCACAGCCGCCAGATCGCCGGTCATGCCGGCGTGGTACAGCGTGGGCGAAAGGTGCGCGGTGCCGCCGCAGGTGCGCATGTGGAACCGGTGCGCGGCGTAGCCGGAGCCGAGCGCGGCGGCGGCCAGGCTTTCGATGTAGCCAGCCTCGCCCGAACCCTCCAGGCCATGCACCATCACGATCTCACCCAGCGCCGCCGCTTGCGGACGCTGCGATTCCACCAGTACACTAACGCCCGGTTCTGTTTCGACGATGCGGCGCTCACGCCGGTGCGCGGAGCGCGGCCGCGTCCAAAAATGCGATGCGATGGTCTGTAAGTGCGGGTTGCGAAACAGTGGGCGGAAGGGGGTCATCCGTGGCGCACGCACTCCTGCGTGCCGCGTCGAGACTCATCTCGACGCTTCTTTGCCCCGGGGCGCCAGGCGTGCAGTCCCCTGTTCAAGGCTTCGCCACCACCGTGATGGCGGTGACGTAATACTTCACGTCTTCCACCACCACCGTGGCTTTGATATGGTCGCCCACTTTGAGTTTGGCGAACTCGGAATCCGGCTTGACGGCGTAATCCATCGTCATCGCTTCCATCCAGTCGCCAATCTTGCCCGCGTCGATGGTGGCCGTTTTCGTGGCGGCGTCCAGCGCCTTCACGTCCCCCTCCATGGGATAGCGTTTCCCCGGCGCCGTCGAGGCGCAGGCAGCCAGCAGAAGCGCCATGGCAGCCAGCAGTATCCGGCTCGTCACGGTTTCGGGTCCTGGCAGACCGCGGGTGTCTGGACCGGCATATGATCGATCGAATCGGCCGGCGGCGCCGGAACCGACATTCGGTCGAAGGCGCCCTCGGGGACCGGCACGCGCAGCAACGGAATCGAGCATACGCTCGCCGACGACATCAGTGCGACGACGACGCCGGGCCGCGCGCCCGCGGCTGAGACGAAAAGTTGCACACTCGAAGCGCGGTTCGGCGGCTGGCTGCCAGGCAGGAGCGAATCGAGCCGCTGCGGCAATTTCCGGAAAGCATTCCGATCCGCCGGACGGGGCGGGGAAGTCTGCGCCAGCAAAGCGCACGGCAGCAGAGCCAGAATCCAAATGCGCATGAGGGACTCCTAGCAGCCAGTATCGCGCCGCGCGCGGTGCGCCGCAACGGCCGCGCGACGCCATAAATGATGGCCTGTTGCATTCCGAGGAAATCCGCCTGCATCTGAGCGTATAGGTAGGCGAGGCTCGCTGCGTCAGCCCGCGGGGCGAAAGACAGTAGCCCAAGGCGCAAGCCGTGTGGAATCCGGTTGCTGCCTGCCAGCCCCGGAACGGGGCGGAAGACTGTTGGCGAGAGCCTCTTCCGCCCCGTTCCGGGGCTCGTCCTCACTGCCGGCCTATCCCGACGGCTTGCGCCGTGGGCTATTTTCTTTCGCTCCTACGTAGCTTAAGGGCGCGCCTGACGCTGGAAAGAGATCCAACCTCATGTCGTGCGCCCCGCCCGCGCCGCCCACTATCGCCTCAGGTAAGCGTCGTCCTTATCGATCCAGTCCTGGCGGATAGGGCTGAACACATCCACATCCAACGTGTCTTCGAGCGCTTCGGCGCTGTGCGGGACGTTGGAAGGAATCAGCAGCACTTGCCCTTTGCTCACCGTCACCTCTTTGCCTTCCAAGCGAAACAGCAGCGCGCCCTCCACGATGTAGGTGATCTGCTCGCTTTCATGCTGGTGGGTGGGCACCAGCGCGCCCTTCTTGAGGAAGAGCCGCGCCAGCATCGCCTTCTTGCCGCTGACGTACTGGCGCGAGGTCTTGTCGTTCATGGCCTCTTTTTCCATCTCATCCCAGGTGTAAAGTTCCATGGCTCCTCGCGTTCACTTCTTTCCCTTAGCGGCCTTGTACGCCTCGCGGATCTCGCCGATCTGGCGGGCGTGCGACTCGGTGTGCGTGGCGCCGTCTTCCAGCATTTGGCCGAGCGTGATGCGGCCGCGCCGCGTGTGATCGCCGCACCGCTCGTAGGCGCTCTCCGGCAGCGCCTTCAGCAGGTCGTGGTTCTCGGCGCGCGTGCGGCGCAGCGTTTCGAGCGATTGCTTCGGCTTGCGGCGCGCATAGTCCAGGTGGCTGGCCCACGCGTCCTGATCGAACCAGACCATGACCGGCGAGTCTTCCGCAATCACCTGCCGGAAGCGGTGCGCAAACACGATCTCGGAATCGGCGAGATGCGCGACGATCTGGCGTATGCTCCATTTGCCGGGAGCGGCCACGAAGTCCTCTTCTTCACCGAAGACGCCGGTGAGCGCGACGGCCAACAATTCCGGGCCGCGGCGGTAGCGTTCGAGCAATTCTGGTATGTCGGACATGGTTAGTAATAGTCAGCGCAGCTCATATAGTAGCCGCACTTCTCGCAATGCAGTTTACATTTCCGCGCGGTGAGCCGCTTGGAGCAGACCGGGCAGTAAAGCATCGGCTCCTGTTCGTCAAGGTGCGGCGCGCTTTTGGATGTGTCTTGCGGGGCACTTTCGGCATCCATAGGCAAGCTCTCACCTTCGTGCACGGATGAAGCAATTATACAACTGTGGGGCGAGCGGTCTCGCGTGCCGCCGGCCTTTTTCCATTTACAATGAACCCATGGCAAAGCTGAGGGAGGCGGCGGTGACGCGCTTCGGGCGGGCATGGTAGGGCCGCTGTTCGAGGACGAGAACGCCTTCGACCGCGCCGGGCTGGCCGGGCGGCTGCGCGCGCTGGCCGCGCAGAACATCCTGATTGGCGGCAGCTCCTGGAAGTATGAGGGCTGGCTTGGGCAAATCTACTCGCGTGAGCGTTACCTGGCGCGAGGGCGTTTCTCGGCCCGGCTGTTTCAAAGCGAGTGCCTGCGCGAATACGCCGAGACCTTCCCCACCGTCTGCGGCGATTTCGCGTTCTACCAGTTTCCCAGCGTCGAGTTCTGGCGCAAGCTCTTCGGCCAGACGCCTTCCCATTTTCAGTTCGCCTTCAAAGTGCCCGAACAAATCACCTGCAAAGTGTTTCCAACCCATCCGCGCTACGGCTCGCAGGGCGGCAAAGAGAACGCGGGATTCCTGGATGCGGGCGCGCTCAAGGAGATGTTTCTGCGCCCGCTTTGGCCTTATCGGCAGCAGACCGGCGCGCTGTTCTTCGAGTTCGGCGCTTTCGGCCAGCGCAGCTTCGCCGCCCCGGCCGAGTTCCTGGAGCGCCTGGACCCGTTTCTGGCCGCGCTGCCGCCCGAATTCCGTTACGCGGTGGAGATCCGCAATCCCGAATTCCTCACCGCCGATTACTTCTCCTGCCTGCGCAGCCGCCGCGTGGCGCACGTGTACAACGCGTGGTCGCGCATGCCGGAGCTGCGGAGCCAGATCGCCATTCCCGATTCCTCGACCGCCGATTTCCTGGTGTGCCGTGCCTTGCTGCGGCGCGGCCGCATGTATGAGCAAGCGGTGGCTTCCTTCTCGCCTTACACCGAAGTGCGGGACCCCAACCCGGAAGCCAGAGAGTCCATGCGCATTCTGATCGGCCGGGCCCGCGAAGAGAAGAAGTTCCTCTTCCTGTTCGTCAACAACCGGCTGGAGGGAAACGCTCCGCTGACGATTCTCTCGCTGGTGGACCCGTAACCCGTGGCGCGCGCACTCGTCGGTGCCGTGTCGAGACTCCGAACTCCTGATGCGGTCCGGTGTTTTCCGCGCGATGCGAAAAATGAGCTGACCCTCCTGACGGGGAATCGGCGGCGCAGGCCTGGTAGGATAGACGATCGGTTTCTGTCGTCGGTCGCGCCTGGGCAGGGGCCCGCCGCTCGACAGACGACAAAGACCGATCGTCTATCCTACCTCTGACACAGGCTTAAGCTCCTAACAGGCTGCTGAAGAACTCCGGCGAACCACCTTGGGAAGTCGGATGAACGCGGAAGAATCTGCTTTTCTTCATCTGTGTTCATCGGTGTTTATCTGTGGCTTACGTGCTTTTGGTGTTTTTCAGCATGCTCCTAAAGATTCCGTACGCTCGGCCGATTAAGTAATTGGCTGGGGTGCCGATGGAACTGCTGGTCGCGCGACAACCGATCTTTGACGCGCAGATGCGCGTGTTCGGCTATGAGATGCTGTTCCGCTCGAGTAGCCTGAACCAATTCGACGGGACGGAAGAGAATGCCGCTACGGCCCAGGTTATCAGCGCCGTATTCGGTTCGGCGGAAACGGACGAGCTGACTGGGCGCAGAAACACCTTCATCAATTTTCCGCAGAAGATGTTGCTCGATGGCACGGCCTCCATCCTGCCGCCACAGCAGACCGTGGTGGAGATTCTGGAAAACGTCGAGGCTGACGAGGATCTGTTGGAGGCCTGCCGCAGGCTGCGGGGCCGGGGCTACCGGCTGGCCCTCGATGACTTCACCGTTCCGGAAAAAGTGGAAAACCTGGTCTCCCTCGCGGATTTTCTCAAAGTAGATTTCCGCGCTGCCAGCCTGGCGCAACAAGCGGATGCCGCTACGCGCTTCAAAGGCAAGGTCGGGCTGCTGGCGGAAAAAGTGGAAACTCAGGAAGAATTCCACCGCGCCCGCGACATGGGCTACGAGTACTTTCAGGGTTTCTTCTTCGCCCGCCCGGTGATTTCGTCCACCCGCCAGATTCCCGGCTTCAAGCTCCAGTTTCTGCGAATCCTCAACGAACTGCATCAGCCGGAAATGAACTTCCGAAAACTGGCGGATCTGCTCAAGCGCGAGCCTGGGCTTTCCTATAAGCTGCTGCGCTTCGTCAACTCGGCATGGTTTGGCTTGCGCTCGCCGGTCGAGTCGCTCGAACGCGCGTTGCTTTCGCTCGGTGAGGACGCAGCGCGCAAGTGGCTCTCGGTCCTGACGATGGCGAATCTGGCTTCCGACCACCCCACGGAGCTGGCGACCAGCACGCTGGTGCGGGCGCGCTTCCTTGAGTCGCTCGCCAAAGAAGCCGGACTGGAACGTCTGCGCGACGATTGCTTTCTGGTGGGCCTGTTCTCGCTCCTCGATGCCATGCTGGGCCGTCCGCTGGCGGAGTTGGTGGGAGGTTTGAACCTGCACGGGCAAACTACCCGCACTCTGCTCGATCGCCCACGTCGAGGTGACAGGATGCCGCCGGTTTGGAAGCTCGTGCTCGCGTATGAGCGCGGCGATTGGGACACGCTCGGCAGTCTCGCGCCGGGCCTCGGATTGGACCCGCAGACCCTCACCGCCTGCTACACCGAGGCCGTGCGGTGGGCAGACGGTATAGAAATCGAGTAGATCGAACAGGTCGCACCCGCTGACTTGGACATGGTGGGTTGAATGTAGTGCGTCACGCAGAACAAGGAGTTTGCTCGGGCGGTGGGGCGCCTGCCCCACTTCTGTCAGGGTTTTGGACGCACTGGTTTGCGGCATTGGCGGGGCCCGGAGCTGCGTTCCGAGGGGTCCGTAAGCGATGCCGTCGGCTGGCTGGAAGGAGAGTTCAGTAGTGTAACACCGCCGCGGTTAATAACCTTGGTGAGTTGCAGATTGTAAGTATCAGTTTACGTCTGATGCCGTGACGTCGAGAGCTTCCGTTTGTTACTATGAAGCTTCCAATGAACCTACAGTGGCTACAGATGCGCATTGGTGAGGAGCAGGAACGGCGGCAGCGGGAAGACAACATCCGCAAGAGGATGCCGAGTGCCCTCGAAGAGTTGTACGGAAGCCTCACCGAATGCCTGGAATCTTACAAGCAAGCGTTCGGCGCGCGTGCCGCCGTGATGCATTTCGTCTCCGGCCGCATGCGGATCGAGATACGCGAAGAGGTGGAGTCCCGGTGGGTCACACGGGCGGAGATCGTCATCGCCAACGACCTTACCATCCCGGGTTTCCGCATCGAACGCGGAGCCGAACCGTACCTGATTGAAGTGGGGGTCCTCGCCGGAGACAAGCTCTTCTATCGCGACGGCGACGATTACATTACGCTGGAGGAGCTCACTCGCCGCATCCTGGACCGCTCGCTCTTCCCCAAGTTGGCGGCGTGAGGTAGGGCAGCCCGTCGCCTCTTGTGGCACGCCATGTTGGCAGGCGGAAGCTGGCAGGTCAAGACCTGCACTTGGCAGGCTTGGCAGGTCAAGACCTGCCCCACTTTCCGGTTATTTCCCGCCAGAATACCCGGCCCACTGGCCCGCGATGCCGGCATCCCGCGCATCGCCTTCGTGGATAATCACCCGATAGCGGAAGCGCACGGATTGGCCAGCGGCCACGGTCAACGATCCGTCCTTGGTCTTGTCGCCGGTGAAGGCCCCCACCGCAAACGGGTTGGCCGCGAACAGGCCGTAACCGCGCGCGTGCCAGCGCACCGGGTGACGCGGGTTATCGGGGTGGTCCAGGATCGCGATCCCCACCTTTTCGCCGTTCACGGTGCCCGAGTAGTCGCACCAGTTGGAAGGCTTGCCCCAAAGCTGGTGTTCGCCCGCCAGGCCGTCGGCGTTGGTGATGTGCCCGCTGCCGCCGGCTTCCTGTAACACCGGCCGCATGCGGATGCCGAAAGCGCCATCCTTGGCATCGCCGAAGATCACCGCGTTTTCCGCCGCGGTGAGAGTGATGTCGAAATCGACGATGCGCAGTTTCGGATCGGCATAGAATGTCATGCGCCGCGATTCGGTGAGCAGCTTGTGGCCGGCCAGGTCGGTCCAATCGAAAGTGGCGGCGATCACGCCCTGGTCCTTCCCGCTGCTCACCTCGTCCAGCTTGGCGAGGACGATCTTGCCGCGATTGGGCGTGGTATACGAAGCTTCGTTATTCCAGAAATCGATCCCGTTTACCTTCTCGTGCGCGAACCACAGGCCGCGTTGATGCGGATGATCGGGCTTGGCGATGCCCGCCTCTTCTTCTACTTCTTTCATCGGCCACATTCGCGTCACGTAAGTGCCGGAGGGCGCGCGCAGCGGATGCAGATAAGGCTTGGTGACACCCAGGCCGGAGGCGAAGAATTCCGTGAATGGCTGACCGTCGATAATGACGTCGATCGTCGTCGGATCGCCGGGATGAATCTTCATCTCGACGCCGGTCTTCTCCGGCGCGGGATCTGCCTTGACTTGCGCGGCCGCCGGCCAGGCAAGCGCCGCGACGGCAGAGAGAACCAGAATTCGGTTGGTCACCCTATCATCTTACTGCCCAGCAGCGTGGTAACGCCGGCGATCTTGCCGCCGGTTTTCTCTGCTTCCTATTCCCATACGGCCAGCGAAGCCCTCCGCCGCTTGCGACAAGACACCGGCGGCAAGACCGCCGGCGTTACCGCCCTGCGAATGGAGCGCCCAAGGGGGTCAAGCGCTCGGGCTCCGGTGCGCGCCTCCACTCTACGGCGCCGCGCCGGCCTGCTCCTTCCAGCGTTGAACGTTGACTCCCATCACGATCAGCCACAGCATCAGCGACGCTTCCGCGAGAATCCCAAGGCCCTCAATGCCGGTGGACAGATGGCGCGCGAGCGGTGACTGAAAGATCAGCCAACCCAAACCGGCAAGCGCCATCAGCACGCCCAGTATCCGAGGCAGAAAGGTCGACTTGAAAGTAAGGTAGCCGATCAGGAGGCAATACGGCCCGAAAAACACCAAGCTATCGATTTTGTAGGGTTCGAGCTTAAAGAGGTTCAGTACATCATTGGCACATCCCGCGAGGCTGAAGAACGCCGCGAGCAAAGAGAGGCTCCGGTTCACTGGCTTAAACAGGTAGTAGAAGAGCAGCGCTAAGGCGATGTAGAACACGTGGGAGATGAGGTTGACGGCGTCATATAAAACAAACCGGCCCTTGCCAACGAAGACCTCGCCGGATATTGCCGTCAGAAAGTAGAGCAGGTAAACGACGCCGGTAACCCGCGCATGGGGACGCGCGGCCGCCTCTGCGTTCCGTTCCATTGCTTCATCGCCTCCCGAAGCACGACACGCACATGCCCTACAACATCGGCTCGACCGCCGCAGGCGCCAACCCGAGCCCCCGGACCGAACCGATCACAGCATGTCATTCGTGATGGAGTCGTAGGGATGACTGAAGGCGGGCTTCGGAATGTTGCCCCGATCCTTCGTGGATGTGGTCGGAAATGCGCTGGAAGGCACCACATTGCCGCCTCCATGGGTGCAGATCTCCTTGCACAGCGTCACGCAATTGTGGTGCGGCAACCAGGTGTATCCAACCAGCAGGCACTGCTGGATGAAAGTCACCGCGGCCTGCGGTCTGGACAACTCGACCGGCTGCATGGTCCAAGACGTCTTCCCCATTTCCTTCATGAATCGTTCGAACTCATCGTGGGGAATGAATCTTACCGGATGCGTGCCCGGCTCAACGGCGTGCACATATCCGATGGAAGGGCTGATCATGAACAGAGCATGCCCGAAAGGATTGCCCCCGCTGCCGCTCACGTACACGGTAGCCGGGTTGGACAGTTTCAGCAGTCCTTGCGGAATCTGCGTCAGAATGACCCCCTCATAGCCACCCTTTGGCTGAGTGTACTGTGTTTCCGGTATCGAAATACCCGCGCCTGGGATATAGAGACCGCCCATTTACCCTCCGTGACGGCCGCCGTGGCCCTTTCGATTTCTGGCGTCGATGGCAGCCGGCTTGGGCAAAGATATCACAAGGACCTCGGCAATCCAAGGCTCGACACAGCATGAGTTCCGTATGGCTGGGTCTTTTCGTACAAACCAATTCGCTCAGACTTCGAAGCGGATCCCTTGCGCCAGCGGCAATTGGCCGGACCAGTTGATGGTGTTGGTCTGGCGGCGCATGTAGGCTTTCCACGCATCGCTGCCCGATTCGCGGCCGCCGCCGGTGTCCTTTTCGCCGCCGAAGGCGCCGCCGATTTCCGCGCCGCTGGTGCCTATGTTCACGTTGGCGATGCCGCAGTCGGAACCGCGATGGCTCAAAAATGTTTCGGCGGCCACCAAGCTGTTGCCGAACAGGGCGGAGGAGAGGCCTTGCGGCACGCCGTTGTGCCAGTGGATGGCTTCATCCAGACGATCGAATTCGATCAGATAGAGAATCGGCGCGAAGATTTCCTCCTGGAGAATCGGCATCCCGGGCCGCGCCCGCACCAGCGTGGGTTCCACGAAGCAGCCATCCAGGCGCCGGCCGCCGTACAGGATTTCGCCGCCTTGTTCGCGAATCCGGCCGATGCCATCCATCATGTCGTCCACCGCGCGAGCGTTCACCAGCGGTCCCATCAGCGTGGTTTCTTCGATGGGGTCGCCAATCTTCACCTGGCGGTACGCCCTTTCGAGCGCCGCCGTGATCTTCGATGCAATGCCGCGTTGCAGGAACAGGCGCCGCGTGGTGGTGCAACGCTGGCCGGCCGTGCCCACCGCACCGAACAGCACCGCCCGCACGACGAGAGCTGGGTCGGCGTCATCCATGACGATGATGCCGTTGTTGCCGCCTAATTCGAGGATGCTGCGGCCCAGCCGATGCGCCACCACTTCGGAAACGTGCCGACCCACCTCGGTCGAACCGGTGAAGCTCACCAGCGGAATGCGGCGGTCGCGGATGAGCGCTTCGCCAACCGACGCGCTCTTGCCGATCACCAGATTAAAGATGCCCTTCAGGCCGTGCCGGTCGAGCACGCGGTTGCAGATCTTTTGCACGGCGATGGCGGTGAGCGGCGTTTCCGAAGACGGACGCCAGAGCACCGAATCGCCGCACACAGCCGCGATGAGAGCGTTCCACGACCACACGGCCACCGGGAAATTGAAGGCGCTGATGACACCGACGACGCCGAGCGGGTGCCACTGTTCGTACATGCGGTGCCCCGGCCGCTCGCTGTGCATGGTGAGGCCGTAGAGCTGGCGCGAAAGGCCGACCGCGAAATCGGCGATATCGATCATCTCCTGCACCTCGCCCGTGCCCTCGGCGAGGATTTTGCCCATTTCGAGCGTCACCAGCGCGCCCAGGTCCGCCTTGTGCAGGCGCAACTCGTCGCCGATTTCGCGGATGATCGCGCCGCGCCGCGGGGCAGGGATCATGCGCCACTCGTCGAAGGCCGCGGCGGCGCGCGCCGTTATGACTTCGTAATCGGCCGGCCCGGCCATTTGCACGCGAGCCAGCGTTTCGCCGGTAGCGGGATTGAGCGACGCCAGTTCGCCCCCGCTGGGATTGGCGATCCAGTCGCCAAAGCAGGCGCCGGAGTTCAGCGGCTCCAGGTGCAGTTTTTCGAGGATTTCGGGGATGGAATGGGTGGCGGCAGGCACGGCTTCATTTTATCCCGCATTTTACGGAGCAATACGGTGCGGCCGGATTCAGCGCCGAGGCCGCCAGGTTAGCGTTCGTGCTGCGCGCGAAGTTGAGAGTGTACGCACGACCCTCCAAAGCAGAGCCCCGACAGGGGCGACAGAAAATAGCCCAGCGCGTGAGCGCTGGGACAACGATGAGGCCAGAGAGCCCCGGAACGGGGCGAAAGAGTACGGCCGAACCGACAACCGAACGCGCGGCCGCTCTTGCGCCCCGTTCCGGGGCTGGATCATTGCACGACTTGTCCCAGCGCTTACGCGCTGGGCTACTTTCTGTCGCCCTGCCGGGCTCGTCCACAGTTGTGCCGCGTGCCCGGCACTCATATCGCGCAACCTAGACGTGTCGGCGGCCGCAGCAGGTCCCGAACGACCGGGTTCTGCTGGATAGTTGGTGAATATCTTGCTGCGGCAGGGCTGCGACGGGAAGTGGCGTGTTAAGTTCAGGCCTGCTCCAACGCAGCCAGGCTGGTGGTTTTCGGCCACTCGCGGGCCCCGCCGCCGACCCGTAACTATCTGAAAGATTTACCGTTGGCCTTTGGCAGCCTCCGTGCTACCGACGGTACTGGACCTTAGAAAGGATTCGGCCATGGTTCGCCTGCAGCTTCGCTCGATGGGTTGGGTATTGGCGGCCGTTCTCGCGGCAGGCGCCGGTGCACCGCTCCGCGCGCAAGATGCCGACGATCAACAACACGCCGTTGCCCGCATTAGCGTCATGGACGGCCAGGTTTCGGTGAAGCGCGGCGATGCCGATTGGGTAGCTGGCGTGATCAACGCGCCGCTGCTGGCCGAAGATCGTATTTCCACCGGCCCGAATTCGCGGGCCGAAGTCGAGTTCGATTCGGCCAACCTGGTCCGCCTGGGCGGCACCGCGGAGATTAGAATCGCGGCCCTGGACGCCGACCGGCTTCAGGTCGAACTTTCTCAGGGAACCGTAACCTACCGCGTATTAAGGCCTTCCAGCACAAATGCTGAGGTTGACACTCCGAATATCTCTGTAAGGCCAACCAAAATCGGGTCTTACCGCATTTCAGTGACCGCCTCCGGCCAGACCGAGCTGACCGTCAGGGCAGGGGATGTCGAGGTGTTTTCGCCGCGCGGTTCGCAATGGGTGAGCACGGGACAGATGATGATCGCGCGCGGCTCCACGGCCGATCCCGAATTCCAGATTGTGGCCGCCCCGGCGGCCGACGCCTGGGATGCCTGGTCGGACAGTCGAGATCGCGTGCTCATGCAGTCGCGCAGCGCGCAGCGCGTGCCGCAGGGAGTTTACGGCTCGGAGGATTTGGATAATAACGGCAACTGGGTTTACACGCCCGATTACGGCAACGTGTGGCAGCCGCAGGTGGCACCCGGTTGGGCGCCGTATCAAAATGGGCAGTGGGTCTGGCTGGATTACTATGGCTGGACCTGGGTCAGCGCCGACCCTTGGGGCTGGGCGCCGTATCACTATGGGCGCTGGTTCTTCAGAACGGGTTTCGGCTGGCTGTGGTATCCGGGTGTTTGGGGAATGCCGCACTATTGGTCGCCGGCGCTGGTCGGCTTCTTTGGCTTCGGCGGTGGAGTTGGCTTCGGGGTTGGCTTTGGTTTCGGCAACATCGGATGGGTCGCCCTGGCGCCGTACGAGGTTTTCCATCCATGGTGGGGCAGGGGATTCTACGGTTCCGCCGGATACATCAACCACTCGGTGAACATTACTGGCGTAAACATAAGAAATGCCTATCAAAACGCTCGTGTCGCAAACGGCGTAACGGGGCTTTCGGTGCATGACTTCCAGAACGGACGAGGTTCCAACATCGTGCGGCCGACAGCGGCGCAGTTCGCCTCGGCGGGAATGATTCGCGGCGCGGTTCCATTGGCTGCGGGAGGCGCGGCCACCAGGTTCTCCAGCCGGGCGGCCTCGTACGCGCCGAGGAGCACGGGAAACACCACGTTCTACCATTCTCCGCAGGCGGCGAGCGCTCGCGGCGTGGCCGGCCAGGCGGCGCGAGCCAACGGAGGGGGCAGTTCCGCGGGCTGGAACCGTTTCGGCGCGCCGGGGTCGAACGGGGCGGCGCGGCCGTCCTCGTCTTCGAGCGGCTGGCAACGGCTCGGCACACCGAACTCGGGATACCGGAACAGCCCGTACTCAGGCAGCAGCCCGCGCTACAACGCGCCTTCGAACAGTGCGCCGAGCCAGCAGCGGAGCGCGCCGGCCCGCAGCGCGCCGGCGTCCAAAGGGAGCAGCGGACGGAGCAGCGGCGGCAGCAAGGCTCGCCGCTAGAGCGAAGAGGTCTTTCAGAGAACATCAAATTTCTTCCCATGGGCCCGGCCTTCCACTGACGGGAGGCCGGGCCGTTTTTTTGTGGGTTATCGGCGATCGGCGCAGGAATGAGGAAGGAATGTCGAGAGGACTCTCGACACAGCAGCCTAAAAGGCCGCGCCACGGAGGCCGGGCCGTTCTTTGCGGGTTAGCGGGGCGTCAGCGACTTCGGCCGGCCAGGGCGCGCCAGACGAAGATGAGGTTGGCGGGGTTCTCTCCGATGCGGCGGGCGGTGTAGGGCCACCAGTGCGCGCCGTAGGGGACGTACAAGCGAAGCTGGTCTCCGGCGGCGAGGATTTTCGCTTGCAGGGCCGGACGCACACCGTACAGCATCTCGAATTCGTACTCGCCGGGCGCGTACCCGGAGGCGCGCGCCAGGTCGCGAATCGAATCGATTAGCGCTTCGTTGTGGGTGGCAAAGACGGGGAACAGTCCGCACTCCCGAGCCTTGTCCGACAGCATCAGAGCCGCCAGCCGCAGGTACGCTTCGGCGATCTCCGCCTGGCGTGTCCAGGCAATCCGGGCCGGCTCGGAAAACGCTCCCTTTACCAGCCGGACGCACGGAACGCGGTCGCGCAGGAGATTCGCCAGGTCCGTTTCGGTGCGCCGCAGGTAGGCCTGCAACGTGGTGGCGGCCGGGACGCCTCGGCTCGCCAGGAGGCTGCGCAGCCCGAGCGTGCAATCGACATAAGAAGCGTCCTCCATATCGATCATCAGGAAGCTGCGCGCGGAGTGTTGTGCCGGGAACGAGGCGGCCAGGCGGAGCGCGTTCTCTTCGCCAATTTCGGCGCGAATGGCATAGCCGATTTGCGTGGGGTCCACCGAGATGTGCGTGTCCAGGCCATGCGGATCGAGCGTTGGGAGAAGCCGCACCAGGCTGTCGACCGTCTGGCGCGTAACGGCCGGGTCCGTGATGTATTCGCCAAGGAAGAACAGCGACGCGCGGATGCCGCGCTGGCGCAGTTCGAGCGCCGTGCGGAGGGCCGCGTCTTCGTCCGGTCCGCCGACGAAGTGCTTCGCGGCCGACGATATGCGGGAGTTGCGTTGTACGTGCCGGGTGAGCGAATCGCTGCGTGCGAGGGCGATCATCATGTTCTGCCAGGCGGAAGCGAGCACACGCCCAGAGTATCAGACAAACGGCTACGCAGGTACTTCAACCAGAGCGTTCGAATTACGTGGATAACTGAGTGGATAAAAACGTGCTTAGGTATTTCTTCGGCCCCTGGCGATCTGTCGTTTTTTGGTGTGGATGAGGGTGAGGCCGTCGTATGGGTTCTGATTTTAGTGGCACAAATATACTTGACTAAGTGACTACTTCTAGCCCATACTCGACAGTGAAGATACCGCGCGACCGGACCTATGTCCGGTTTCGCGACTTCTTGCACAATACATTTGATTCTGTCGGGGGCTTTGTGGTTTTGCTGCGGGCGTGCATAGACGATGCTGGTAGCCATGAGTATTCACAGGTCGTAACGCTGGGAGGTTACGTAGCGTGGAGCTATCGGTGGAGGGATTTAGAGCATAAGTGGCTAAGGGTTCTTTCCTCGTATCACGTGAAGTGCTCGCACATGAAATACTTCGCCCACAGAAAAAAGGAGTTCGAAGACTGGCCGGAGCCTAAGCGCCAGTCTTTCATGAAGCAATTAACAGGATGTCTTGTTGGAAATGTTCGGTACGGTTTTGTTGCTTCGATCTACCGATACGATTATGAATCGGCAATTTCAGATCGAATCAAGGGACGATTGCGAAGCCCGATAGGACTATGTGCATACATCTGTCTCAGTGAAATCGAAATGTACTTAAGGAATCTGGATTATCGAAGAAAAGCCGTAATCACGTTCGCCGATGGCACGCCACACATGAACGATATCAGCGCAGCTTATTTCGAATCGTATCCAACCGAGATTGAGCGAGAGAAGCGAGAATATAGACCCGGTTCGGGAAATCTGATACCACTTCAAGCGGCAGACCTATTGGCATACGAAGGATGTAAGCGCCTCAATGATCATCTAGTGGGCAAAGAGGATGTGCGCTG
>Ga0187847_10000119_pt1 | contig 90283 bp, 70 predicted proteins | sample June2016WEW_4_10_FD_132458 | JGI IMG/M metagenome (GOLD analysis project Ga0187847, IMG submission 132458) | Peatland microbial communities from SPRUCE experiment site at the Marcell Experimental Forest, Minnesota, USA - June2016WEW_4_10 | ecosystem: Environmental > Terrestrial > Soil >...
GCCGACCGGGTTCTGGACGGCCACGCCACGGTCGAGGCCGTCGTGCCCCGTCTCTCGTCGTCCGATATTCGCACGCGGCCGCTCGCGCCTGTCCGCCAATCGCAGCACACGGTGGACCTGGGCGCGGCGGAGCGGATTGTCTCGTTCGGCCGCGGCATCAAAGACGCCGAGAACATTCCGCTGATCGAAAGGCTGGCGGAAGCGCTGGGTGCCGAGCTGGCCGCCTCGCGGCCCATCTGCGACGCGGGCTGGCTTCCCATGGAACGCCAGGTGGGCAGCTCCGGCCAGACCGTCGCCCCGAAGATGTACATGGCTATCGGCATCTCGGGAGCCATCCAGCACCTGGTCGGCATGAAGGGCGCGCGCACGGTGGTCGCCATCAACAAAGACGCCGACGCCCCGATTTTCGAATTAGCCGACTACGGCATCGTGGGCGACCTGTTCCAGATAGTCCCCGCGCTGATCGAAGCCCTCAAAAAGGCGTAGGTGGAGCAGGGTGGAGCAGGTCCCCGACCTGCTTCTTTCCTTGGCTCTTGCTTGCCGATGCGAGCATGCGGTTGGCAGGTCGGGGACCTGCCCCACCCTACCCCGGATGGATTTCGGTCAGCTCTACCTCAAGCACGGCTCCGCACCGGGCGCACACGGCGGCGTTTTCGACGGTTAGATAAACTTCAGTGGAGTCGCAGCGCGCGCAGGCCACGGTGGGATCGGCCGCGTCGGGAAGCGGATCGGGCGGCACAATGCCGCCCACTGTGCGTCCCGTCGCCCTCGTGGCCGGCTCAAACGTGGTCCCGCAGCCGGCGCACACGTGATTAAAACAGCAGTTCGGCGTACATGTATAGGACACTTCCGCCGAACCGCATTGCGGGCAGGAGATCTCCAGTCTCCGCGTCTGCACGTTACTGCTTCGGGGGAGCCGGAGGAGTGGCCGGCGGAGCTGGTGGCGCGGCGGCCGGCGGAGCTGGCTGAGCGGCTGGCGGTCCAGCGGGCCGGGCACCCGGCGGCACAAAATTACCGCGGGGCGGCGCGGGGGGCTGCGCCGGACCGAAGAACTCCGGATCCAGGAACGCGTCCTTGGTCATGTCATCCAAGGTCTTTTGCGTTTTCGGAGGAGCCAGCGTCTTTTCGATTTGCGGGCGAACTTCCTCGAAAGGCTTGGTGGTGTGCGCTTCCACCTTGATGATGTGATATCCATAGTCGGTCTTCACCGGCTCGCTCAGCTCACCGGGCTTGAGCGCGAAAGCCACTTGCTCGAACGATGGCATCATTCGCCCGCGCGGAAAAGCGCCGAGCGAACCGCCATTGGCGCCGGAGCTGTCGTCCGACTCCGCCTTGGCGAGCGTGGCAAAGTCTTCGCCGGCCAGGATGCGTTTGCGCAAATCGTTGGCCTTGGCCAGGGCCTCTTCGTCGGTCAGATCCTTCGCTCCCGGCTTAACCGGCACTTTGGAGCCCTTAACGCGAATCAGAATGTGGCGCGCGGTAACTTCTTCGTACTTGTCCGCAATATGCTCGTTGTAATACTTGCGCGCTTCGGCTTCGTCGACTTTGGTATCCGCACCGACCTGAGCCACCACCAGATTGGCGAGCACCTGGTCGTCGTTGAGCGTGGACTGAACCTTATAGGCGTGGGTTTCGTCCAGCTTGCGGCGCCTGCCTTCCTCGGACAGGATGTATAGCTTTTCCAAGGTCTCGCCAAACTGCCGGCGGCCAGGGCCGCGAAGCCTTGCCTTGTACTGTTCGGGAAGTCCGTCAACCAGCTCCTCGAACTGCGCCGCCGTAAGCGCCATGGAGCCCGCCTTGAGCACCACCCGGTCGGGAGGCACCGTCACCGGCTTCGGCGGCACGGGGGCGGGCTGAAGCAATCCGGGAGGAACCGGCGAGGCGAGCTTCGGGGCTGCCGGGGCGGTCGCCGGAGGAGTCGCTGGCGTCGGCGTCGGAGCCGGCGGGGTCTGCGCCAGCAGACACGCGGCTGGCGCAATGATCAGGAATTTTTGCAGAAAATTCATATTCTCCATGATACCAGCGCTCACAGCGCCGCTTATTTCAGTACCGGATTTTGTCCGGCTGCGCCGCCCCGGCTTCCAATGGGCGCAGGGCGCTCACGTTTTCCGCCGCTTGTTCGATCGCCTATCTGCAAAAGCGCGGGATTCATCAGTGGGGGCGATATGTTCCAATATTGGCATGACCGAGGTGGTGGCGGCGATCCTGGAGCGCGAGGGCCGCGTGCTGATTGGCCGCCGCCAGCCCGAGCAATCGCATCCGCTGAAATGGGAGTTTCCGGGCGGCAAAGTGGAACCCGGCGAATCGCCGCCGCAAGCTTTGGCGCGCGAGCTCGAGGAAGAACTGGGAATTCGCGATGCCGCCGGTGAGGAAATCGCGCGCTATGAGTACACTTATCCCGGCAAGCAACCGATCACGCTGTTCTTTTTCCGCGTGCTGAGCTTTCAAGACGAGCCGCGGAATTTGATTTTCCACGAGCTGCGCTGGGAGCCCCGCGAAAACCTGTGGAGCTTCGATTTCGTGGAAGGCGATCTGCCTTTCCTGCGCGCCTTCGCTCCAGGCTCAGCCGCGCCGGAAGTTGGTTGAAGGTAACGACCGCTCCCTACGGTCGCGGCTCCGATAGATTCTGCACAATCGGAGCCGCGACCATAGGGAGCGGTCAGGCCGGTAGCTAGCAAAAGGCACCCGCGATAGCGCCGCGCCTTATTCGTGCCGCAGCGCAACCGCCGGATCCACCCGCAGCGCCCGCGCGGTTGGCGCGATGGTCGCCAGACCCGCCACCAGCGCCAGCACCCCCGCCACGGCCACGAAGTTCAGCGGATCGGTTGGGCGCACCTCGGGAACCAGGAACATCGAGAGCGGCCGCACCGCAACCAGCGCCAGCGCAAGGCCGATTCCCATCCCAATTGCCACCAGTCTGCAGCTCTGCCCCGCCACCATCGCAAGCACATCGCCTGGCGTGGCTCCCAGCGCGACGCGAATGCCGATCTCGTGAATCCGCCGTTGGGTCGAATAGAGCAATACTCCATAGAGTCCGATCGAAGCCAGCATCAATCCGAATAACGCCATCGATCCCAGCACCGCGGCTCCAGCGCGGCTCGGCAGCAATGCGAAGCCGAAAACCTCGCGCATCACCTTGGTCTGCACCGAAGCCTTGGCGTCCAGCTCCGCAATCGTCTGATCCACTTTCCGCGCCATCGCCTCCGGCGGTCCGTTGGTGCGCACGAAGAGGCACGCGCCGCCATGAGCCGCCAACTGGGCAAAAGGCCCATACAACGCCATCGCGTCCTTTTCTCCCAAGGTGGCGTAGGTACTGTTCCGCGCGACGCCGACGACTCGCGCATCGTGATTATCGGGAAAGCGAAGAATGTGGCCCACCGGATTGGTGCTGCCGAACAACCGCCGCGCCATGTTCTGGTTCAAGATCACAACTTCGGGCGCTCCGGCGCGATCTGAATCGAGAAAAGCGCGGCCTTGTAGAATGGGAATCGCCATGATCCGGAAGTAATCCGGCCCCACGGAGTTGGGATTGTACTCGACGCGCACCGCGCGGCTGCCGGCGTCCGGCCGAAGCTGTTCGTTCGGCCGGTTGAAAGCCAGGAACGGGTTCAGCGGCAACGCAATCGCCGGCGAGGCCGCTTCGATCCCCGGCAGCGCGCGCAACCGGGCGAGCGCGGTGTCCACGAATTTCTCACGGTCGGATTCGCCGTGCACCGCGGCGACAATGGTGTGAGCGGTGTCGAACCCCGCGTTGAACGATGTGGCGCTGATCAGGTTGCGAACAAACAGCAGCCCGGCGCTGAGCAGTACGATCGAGACCGCCAGTTGCACCACCACCAGTGCGTTCCGCAGCCGGCTGCCCGCCGGCCCGGCTTGCCGGCCGTCTTCCTTGAGCGCGGCGCCGATTCCCGCGCGCGTTCCTTTGAGCGCCGGCACAAGCCCGGTCGCCAGTGTCACTACTAGAGCGATTGCCGCCGAGTAAGCCAGCAGCGCCCGGTCGGGTTGGACGATCAACTCGATCGGCAGCGGCGTCGGGATATGAAAACCGCTGAGCAGCCTGGTGAGCCACAGATTGATGAACAGTCCGGCGCCGGTTCCGAGCAACGCCAACCAGAGGCTCTCCGTGAGCAACTGCCGAACCAGGCGCCCGCGGCTGCCGCCGAGCGACATCCGGATGGCGAGTTCCCGCGAGCGGGTGAGGGCTCGCGCCAGCAGCAGGCTGGAAATGTTGGCGCACGCGATCAGCACCACAATCGCCGTGACCATCACCAGCATGGCGAAGAATGCCAGCGCCGGCATCGCCATCGGGCCGCCAAATTCCCGCAGACGGTCCATCCCGCCGACCCCGGAAAGCTGCACCTCCCGCGCCCATTTGCGATTCTCCTCCGGATACACGCGATCCATCTCGCGGCAGATCGGCCGCAGACGGGCATACGCGGCCTGCCGCGTCATTCCCTGCGGCATCCGCGCATACAGCATGAACCCTCTGGGCTCCTTGGTCAGGTACAGATCCGGCGTGAGACCGGAACCCACCAGCATGCGATGGTCGCGAGGCAATACTCCGACTATCCTGTACGGCTTGTCATCCAACACCAGCTTGCGGCCGAGCACATTCGGGTCGCCGTTCAGACGACTTCTCCAGAAGCCGTACGTCACCACGGCCGCGTCGGTTTCGCCGCGCTCAATTGGCCGGCCCATGGCGACCGGGATTCCCACCACCTGGAAGAAGTTGTCGCTGACGTGAGTCCCAGCCAGGTAGAAAGAACGGTTGCCGTAGCGCCAGTTCACCGGAAGCTCGTGGTTCATCCCGGCGATCCCGTCGAGTACGTGTGCGTCCGCCAGGAAACGATATTGCGCCACCGTGACCCAGTGGTTGCCGCGCGTGGAAATCTGCGCCAGCGACTGCGGATCGCGGCAGGAAGGTTCGCTGAAGAGCGCTTCTTTGGCGACGCTGAACATGGTCGTATTGGCGCCGATTCCCAAGGCCAGCGAACCAATCGCCGCCAGCGCCAAGGCGGGGTTGCGCCGCAACGCGCGCGCGGCATAGCGGAGATCGCTTGCGAAGTCCTCCAGCCAGCTCAACTGCCACGCCGAGCGCGTCTCTTCCCCGCTCCGCAGCGTGGAACCGAATTCCCGCCGCGCTTGCCGCAGGGCTTCGCCGCTCGCCATACCGGATTGTTCCAGTTCCTCCGCGCGGGCCTGAAGGTGAAAGCTCATCTCTTCCTCGAATTCGCGATCGAAGCGCGAACGCCGGATCAGATAGCCGAGGCGGTTGCCGATTTCCTTCCCGAACGCCATGCGAGTTCCCCGTTCAGGCCGTGCGCATCACAAGCTGGATGGCGCGCACCAGCCGATCGAATTCCCCTGCCTCTTTGTCGAGTTGCTTACGGCCTTCCGGCGTCAGCCGGTAAAAGCGGGCCTTGCGATTGTTCTCGGAAACGCCCCACTCCGCAGCCAGCCAGCCCTTGACCAGCATGCGGTTGAGCGCCGGATACAGCGAGCCGTCTTCCACCTGCAGCCCCTCGCGCGAAGCCTCTTTGATCCGCTTGACGATGGCGTATCCATGCAGCGGTCCACGGCTCAGCGTCCGCAGGATCAGCAAAAAGAGCGTTCCCGGAAGCAGCTCCGGGCTGGCATTCGATTCCATTTTTCCCTGTCCAGACTAGGTATAAATCAAGCGCCGGAGAAAATCAAGAGATTTTCGGGTCTGAAGTTCCTGTCTGCGAAACGCGTGGCGCGGGCCGTCCGGCCTGCAGAGCCGAGATTCCTCTCGGCTTTTGCGACTAGTCGATCACCCGGCTGAGGATGGGCTGATAGGCATCGATGCGGCGGTCGCGGAGGAACGGCCAATTGCGGCGCACTTCTTCGATGCGCCGCGGGTCGCATTCTACGATGAGCGTCTCTTCTTTTTCGTGGCCCGCTTCGGCCAGCACTTGTCCGAAAGGATCGGCTACGAACGAGGCGCCCCAGAATTCCAGCCCCCGCTCCGGCGGGCCTTCGTATCCCACGCGGTTCACCGCGGCCACATACAGCCCGTTGGCGATCGAGTGTCCGCGCTGGATGGTGCGCCACGCGTCGTGTTGCGCCGCGCCAACTTCCTGCTTCTCCGCCGGATGCCAGCCGATCGCGGTGGGATAAAACAGCACCTGCGCGCCTCCCAGTGCGGCCAGGCGCGCGGCTTCCGGATACCACTGATCCCAGCAGATCAGCGGCGCGATGCGCGCGTAGCGCGTGTCGAAGCAACGGAAACCCAGATCGCCGGGGGTGAAGTAATATTTCTCGAAATACAAGGGATCGTCCGGGATGTGCATCTTCCGGTACATCCCGAGCAGCAATCCATCGGCATCGAACACCAGCGCCGTGTTGTGATATACACCCGCCGCGCGGCGTTCGAAGATGGAGCCGATAATCACCACCGCCAGCTCACGGGCGAGCCGCGAGAGGCTTTCCACGGTCGGCCCGGGGACAGTCTCGGCCAGGTCGAAGAATTTAGCGTCCTCTTCCCGGCAAAAGTACTGCGAGCGGAACAGCTCCGGCAGGCAAACGATCTGCGCGCCGCGGCCGGCGGCCTCGCGGATGCGCCATTCGGCTTTCGCCAGATTCTCGTTCGGATCCACCGAGCACGCCATCTGGATGAGCCCGATCCGAAACTTGGAGTGCTGCACGTCACTATTGTAGCGGGCGGCGCTTGTCCGAAATCGTACGCGGCCCGTGAGCCTTCGCGAGATCCAGCGGCATCCAACCAACCGTCCACGAATAGTCAGCCCGCGCAGCAATGCGCCAAGGAGGGTACAATGCCATATGTTACTGTCGGCAAGGAAAACTCCGGCAACATCGATCTCTACTATGAGGACCACGGCTCCGGTTCGCCGATCGTTCTCATCCACGGATATCCGCTCAGCAGCACTTCCTGGGAAAAGCAGACCGCCGCGCTTCTGGCCGCGGGCCACCGTGTGATCGCCTATGACCGCAGAGGATTCGGCAAGTCCAGCCAGCCCACCAGCGGCTACAACTATGACACCTTCGCCGAAGACCTGCACCAGCTCGTGACGAAGCTCCAACTGCGCGATTTCGCGCTGGCCGGCTTCTCGATGGGCGGCGGCGAGGTGGCGCGCTACATCGGGAAACACGGATCGAAGGGCGTGAGTAAAGCGGTCTTCCTCTCGTCGGTGCCTCCGTTCCTGCTCAAGACAGCGGACAATCCGGAGGGAGTGGACCGTGCTGTCTTCGCGGGGATCGAGAAGGCCGTCGCCAAGGATCGCTACGCGTTCTTCACGGAGTTCTTCAAGGATTTCTACAACACCGATCTCCTGCTGGGGAAGCGCGTCAGCGAACAGACGGCTCATGCGAGTTGGATCGTCGCAGCCGGTGCCTCCGCCACCGCCAGCCTGGCTTGCGTGCCGGCCTGGTATGAGGACTTCCGCAAGGATCTGACGCGGGTCGACATACCGGCGTTGGTCATCCAAGGCGATGCGGACCGGATTGTGCCGATCGGCGCTTCAGGCCTTCGGACCGCCAGACTAATCAAGGGTGCCCGCATGGTGGTCATCAAGGACGGTCCGCATTGCATCACCTGGACCCACGCCGAAGAGGTCAACCAGGAACTGGTGAACTTCCTCGGGAAAGAAACGGGCAAGGGCGCCGGTTCGACGGCGTAGCGCCCGCCGGCAACGCGGGCGGTCTTTGCCGCCGGTTCCTTTCGAACCAAGAAATCCGCGGCGCCAAACTGGACCAGTACGCTACGCTAATACGCCTTCGCGATCACCGCGCGGCGGTCGACCGGTTCCCCGGTGACGATGCACGTGCCGGGGCCGTCGAACTCGTCCGCCAGCGGAATGTTGCGCACGGTGGCCTTGAATTCGCGCACGCGCGCGTCGCAGCGCGGATCGTCCTTGAGGTGCGCCATCACAAACTTCCCGCCGCCTTTTTCGGCGCTCACATCGGCCAGGATGGATTCCACTTCCGCGACCGAATTTGCCAGCACCGTATTGTCTTTCAGCCGCTGCCGGGCCGCCCGCAGCAGGTCCGTCTGCATGGCTTCCAGCGTGGCCGGCAAGCGCGCCGCCAGTTCGTCCTGCCCCACCGGTTCCTTGACGCCCGTGTCCCGCCGCTTGATGACGATCTTTCCCGCGGCCAGGTCGCGCGGCCCTAGTTCGAGCACCACCGGCACGCCACGCCGCTCCCAATGGAAAAACTTCGCGCCGGGAGTCTGCCCTTCGCGATCGTCCACTTTCGCGCCCACCTCGGCGGCGATGCGGTGGGCCGCCTCGAGCACCTGCGCCCGCTCGTTATCCTTGCGATAAATCGGCACCAGCACGGTCTTCACCGGCGCCAGTTTGGGCGGCAGCACCAGCCCCTTGTCGTCGGAGTGCGTCATGATGAGCCCGCCGATCAGCCGCGTGCTGACGCCCCAGCTCGTCTGCCAGACGTAGTCGAGCTGGCCTTCTTTGTTTTGGAACTTGACGTCGAAAGCCTTGCCGAAATTCTGCCCCAAGTCGTGGCTGGTGCCGGCTTGCAGCGCCAGGCCGTTCTGCATCATGGCTTCGATGGAGTAACTCTTCAGCGCGCCGGCGAATTTCTCGGCTCCGGTTTTGACGCCCTTGATTACCGGCATCGCCATCAGGTTCTCCGCCACTTCGGCGTAGATATCGAGAATGCGCAGCACTTCCTCGAGCGATTCTTCGTGGTTCGCGTGCGCCGTATGTCCCTCCTGCCACAGAAACTCGCTGGTGCGAAGGAACAGCCGGGTGCGCAGTTCCCAGCGCATCACGTTGGCCCATTGGTTGAGCAGCATCGGCAGATCGCGCCAGCTCTGGATCCACTTGGAGAAGAAATGCCCGATGATGGTCTCCGACGTGGGACGAATCACGTACGGTTCTTCCAGCTCCTTGCCGCCGGCGATGGTCACCACCGCCAGTTCCGGCGAAAAGCCCTCCACGTGCTCGGCTTCCTTCTCGAGGAAGCTCTTCGGGATCAGCAGCGGGAAGTAGACGTTCTGATGGTTGGTGGCCTTGAAGCGCGCGTCGAGCTCGCGCTGCAAGACTTCCCAAACGGCATAGCCGTTGGCCTTGATGACCATGCAGCCCTTAACGATTTCGGCGGGTTCCGCCATGTCCCCTGACAGGACGACATCTTGATACCACGCAGCAAAATCCTGACCGCGCGGAGTGATAGGAGATTCAGCCATATTGGTTTTGAGCTTGTCCTTCCAGAGTACGACGTTCCGGTCAGGGTGCGACAGGCGATCAATCTGAATCGCGCTGGCTGGCGGCTGGGAACGGCGCTCTCGACCACCGGAAAACCCAGATTCCGCTACCAAATCGGCGCGAGCTGGGTTAAGCTCGGTGTTCGGCAGCGGAGGTTCCAATCATCGTGGAAAACTCTGAAATGCGCCTGGGCGGATATGTCAGGGGCGGTGTCTACCTGGACCTGTTCCTCATCAGCTTTCTGATTCTGTTCTTCGAACTGGCGTGCATTCGCTGGTTCGGCAGCATGGTGGTCTTCCTGACGTTCTTCACCAATGTGGTTCTGTTGGCGACATTCCTGGGCATGTCGGTGGGATGCCTGTCGTCTTCCGGACGCCGCGACATGACTGGGTTGGTTACGCCGCTCTTGCTCATAACCGCCACGCTCGCGTACCTATTGCTGTCATCGTACAGCCGCTTTACTCACCTGCTGATAGACGTGGGAGGGCAGAGATCGCCGCAGCAGGTTTACTTCGGTACCGAGTATCGGGCATACGACCTCTCGACCTTTGCGATTCCCATAGAAGTGGTGGCTACCGTTTTCTTCGCACTGATTGCGCTCATTTTTGTGGGGATGGGGCAGGTAATGGGCCGCGCTTTCGACAACGCCGGCGACCGGCTCAAAGCCTACACGGCGAACATCGGCGGCAGCCTGGCAGGCATCGCGGCGTTCTCGGCGGCATCGTACATGCGGAGCACGCCGCTCGCCTGGTTTGCCACCGCGCTGGCTCTCTGGCTGTATTTCTTGAAACGTTGGAGTCCGGCGCAGGTTTTCAGCGTGCTCGGCGTGGTGTGTCTGGCTGGCTTCACAGCTTACAGCGCGATACCGGGTGCTCCGTACCAGGAATCCCCGAACTACCCGATTCAGTATTGGTCGCCCTATTACAAGCTCGATTTCGTGCCCCGCACGCGGATGATCGTCACCAACAACATTGGCCATCAGTCCATGGCGCTGAGAGCGGAAGACACTCCCAGCTACGCACTGGAGCATCTACTAAATCGCGATTCGGGCGGCAGGGCCTTCGAGGACGTGTTGGTAATCGGCGCCGGTTCGGGCAACGATGTGCAGGCTGCGCTAGCCTATGGAGCCAGGCACGTCGACGCCGTCGAAATCGATCCCGCCATTTACGAGACCGGCCGCGCCAATCACCCCGAGGCTCCTTACGACGATCCACGAGTGAGCATTCACATCGACGACGGCCGCAGCTTTCTGCGCAAGACCACTCGCCAGTACGACCTGGTGATTTACGCCCTGGTGGATTCCCTGGTTCTCCAATCCGGCTACTCGAGCATCCGCCTGGAGAGCTTTCTGTTCACCAAGCAAGCGTTCGACGATGTCCGCGCGCGGTTGAAGCCGGGCGGCACATTCACGGTTTACAACTCGATGCGCCAGGGTTGGCTGGTGGGACGCATCAGTCGCATGTTGGAGGAGTCCTTCGGCGCCCCGCCGCTGGTGATATCGCTGCCGTATGTGGAGAACATCTTGCCCGGCGATCCGCAGACCAACCGGATTACCTGCTTCCTGGCGGGCTCGAACCATTCCGCGCGCGCCGCCATCGCCGGAAAATTCGAGGAATCCAAGAACTTCTGGCTACATAAAGATGTGGCGCGAAACCGGGCAGGTCTTAATGGCTTTAGTGCCCAGCCGCCGTTATCGGCGGACAGCCCGCAATCGGACTGGCTGCGCTGCGCCCCCTCGCACGTCTCGACCCAAGGCATCGCGCGCCTGTCTACGGACGATTGGCCGTTCCCCTACCTGCGAGAGGCGCTGATCCCGTGGCTGAACATCCGCGAAATGATCTTGTTGGCGCTCGCGTCAGCCGCCATTTTGTTGGCCTTTTCACCTGCCAGGCGCGTGCGACCCAACGGCCACATGTTTTTCCTGGGTGCGGGATTCATGCTGCTGGAAACCAAGGGCGTGGTGCACGTAGCGCTGCTGTTCGGTTCGACATGGATCGTGAATTCGGTGGTTTTCTTCGCGATCTTGCTATTCATCCTGGCCGCCAATCTCTACGTGCGGGTTACCGGACCGGTTCGATTGTGGCCCTACTATGCCCTGCTGGTGGCGGCACTGTTGACGAACATTCTGGTGCCGATGAGCGCTTTTCTGGCGCTGCCCGGGTGGGAAAAGGTCGGTGCTTCCTGCGCGGTCGTGTTTGCTCCAATTTTCTTTGCGGGAATCGTCTTCTCCACTTCGTTCCGGGACAGCCGGACTCCCGCCGTGGATTTCGGTTCCAACGTTGCCGGCGCCGTGCTCGGCGGGCTGTGCGAGAACTTTTCGCTGGTCTTGGGCTTCAACGGAGTGCTGGTGTTGGCGGTAGCGTTCTATCTGATTTCCACGGCACTACGGGGAAAGGGGACAGACGCATTTTCTGAATGACCGCGCGCTTCAATTGCCAATCACGCCGCCTCGTGTGCCAATCACGCCGCCTCGCGAAAAATCTTCGCCCCTGTTTTCATGAGCCTGCCCGCTTCGGCCGCGCCGCCCCGCAGCCTCCCGCGTTACTCTGAAATCGAAAAAGAGCTGCTCGCTCGCTGAGATGCAGCCGTTTCGGGGCGACGTCCGGTGCCTAACCATGGTCCCTCCCTGCAGGGGGCAATTTGAAATCGGGTCACGCCGTGCAACGTTCGTAAGGCGGCCACAGTGGCTTGTATTCTCCTCCTCGAGAGGAGACAGGAACCGGTTCCTCGCAGCCCCGGCGCAATCGCCGGCAGTTACGTTTTGAGCGGATTGCTTCCGTTTCGGCAACCCGCGTGTGAAAACTCATTAGGAAAACTCGCAAGTGGAAAACGCCGGGACAGACGGAACTGTCCGCGCGGCGCATGAACCGCACGTTGCAGTTTCGTCAGTCCCGCCACTCGCGTTAGCATCGGTTTGTGAGCGATCGCGGGCTGGTTTTGTTCGATATCGACGGCACTCTCATGCGGCGCGCCGGGCCGCATCACCGGCAGGCGCTGGTCCACGGCGTCCGCAAGGTGACCGGTCTCGATACCACCACCGAGGGCATTCCCGTGCAGGGCATGCTGGACCCGGCCATCCTCACGGAAATGATGCGCCGCGCCGGGGCTGCGCGCGCACTCATCGGCCAATCCATGCCCGAAATCCAGCGCGCCGCGGAACGCTACTACCGGCGCGTTTGCCCACCGCTCGAAGGCAAGCACTGTCCGGGTGTGCCGGCGTTGCTCGATCGCCTCACGCGCCACGGCTTTCTGCTGGCGCTGGTCACCGGCAACCTCACCCGCATCGGCTGGCACAAGCTGAAGCGCGCCGGCATCGGCCATTACTTCCTTTACGGCGCTTTCGGCGAGATGGCCGCCACGCGCGGGCGCCTGGTCGAATGGGCTATCCGAGAGGGGCGCCTGCGGCACTCGCTGCCCGCACAGGCGCCGGTCGCTCTGGTGGGCGACGCCACTTCCGACGTGATCGCCGCGCGCGAAAACGGCATCCGCATCGTCTCCGTCCGCACCGGCATCACGCCGGTCGAAGATCTCGAAGCGCTCCAGCCCGATTACCTGCTGCGCAATCTGTGCGACTTTCGTCTGCGCATGGTGGTGAGCTAACGGCATCCCTCTCCGGACCGCGCGATTCACTGCGTCGCGGAGCGAAGAGAAATGTCGAGACGACTCTCGACACGGCAGGCAGGACAGCCCCGGATGGTGCACGGGCAAGCCGCGCCACGACGCAGGCGCGAAGCTGGGCTAGTTCTCTGTCGGTGTGCTCTCAACGTGGTCGATCACGATAACCTCAACCGGGCCCTTGTGCGGCTCCAGCTTGAATCCGAGCTGCTCCTCGATCGCCGTGAAGATCGACGGCCCGCTCCGGGTGTCCGTGGATAACGGCGCGCCGTCCACGCCGGTGGATTCTGCGTCCACATCCGGTTCCCACTCCAGTTTGAAGTCAAAAACTCCTTTGAGCCCGGTCTGATCCTGCACGGAATGTCCGAGCTGATTGGACAACACGTTGGCCAACATCGCGGTGGTGACCTGGCTGCCGGTCAAATGCCCCCTGGCTGTCATGCTGAGGGGATTTTGGCCGGGATCGCCGCTGGCCTCGCTGAGATGGAGCCTGACGCCGTTCTTCCCGACCACCATCGCATACAGGGGAAGCTCCCTGGTTTCGCGGTGGATGGCAAGTTGAAAACGCGTGGCGAGAAGCGACTGCATCATCCTCTGCAACAGGCCAGGGCTCAGGCTCTCCCCGGCTTTGGCGGCAATATCGTAGTGCACGGAGTCTAGCCACTTCGGCTTTCCGAAGAGACGGTCGCCGCGGATGTCGTATGCCCAGGTGATGAGCATTGCGAGCGATGTGTTCGAGGTTGTGAGCCGGTCGCCGGAACGCCGGATCGCGATCCGGCTCGCGGGATCGGATGGCTTGACCGATGCCACCTCGAATGCCGCCGGCGTGGCGTCCTTCGTCTCCCCCTTGGCGGGAGAGGATGCGGCGCCCTGCCCGAATGCCCGCGGCAGGAGCAGCAGCATGGGAAGAATCGGAGTTCGAGGTTTCCGCCCCATAGTGGGCATTCTACACAAACCAAGCGTAGATTGTCTACACAATGAGATGAGGGCATGTCGCTCTTGGCACCTCCTTGTGCCGGCTGAAAACTTTTTCTGCAACTTCGCGGTAGCTCCCATCGTATTCCCTGCATGACTCTCCTGTGGCGCGATATTCGTTCCTCCGCCAGGGGCCTTGGGCGGGACCGCACTTTTACGCTCCTGGCGGTGGCCGCGCTGGCTCTCGGAATCGGCTCTACCACCGCGATCTTCAGCGTCATTGACAACGTCCTGCTGGAGCCGTTTCCTTACGCCGATTCGCACCGGCTGGTCACCATCCAAATTCACGATTCCACGCGCAGCGACCCCGGCGGCAGAAGCGGTTTCCGGGTGCCCGAGTTCCTCGATTATCAGGAACAAAACCATGTCTTCGATCGCGCGGTCGGCAACTGCGGCATCGACGTGCTCTACGACAACGGCCAGGGAACCGAGCAGTTCAATGGCGCCCTGGTGACCCCGAATACATTCGAGTTTCTCGGCATGCCGGCCCTGCTGGGTCGCGTCATGGGACCGGCGGATTACCAGCCCGGCGCTCCTCCCGTCTTCGTTCTGCGGTACAAGGTCTGGGTTTCGCGCTTCAGCGCGGACCCGAAAATCGTGGGCCGTACGTTCGTGCTGAACGGCGTACCGCGCACACTGGTAGGCGTGATGCCGCAGCGCTTCGGCTGGGGCGACTCCGATCTGTGGATCCCCGCCTCGATGAACCGCGCGGACGAGGTGGCGGCGGGCCAGTTCCCGAACTATTTCTGGATGCTCGGCCATCTGCGGCCCGGCGTGACGATGCGTCAGGCGCAGGCGGATATCGGCCTGATCGCGCACCGCCTGGCCAAGGTCTATCCGAAAGAGTATCCGAAGCAGTTCACGATCCAGACCCAGACACTAGCCGACACCGTTGTGGGCCAGTTCCGCGTGATGCTGCTGATTGTGATGGGCGCGGTGGGCATGCTGCTGTTGATCGCCTGCGCCAACGTGGCCAACCTGCTGCTCGCCCGGGCAACCGCGCGGGAAAAGGAAATCGCCATCCGCGCAGCCCTCGGCGCGGGCCGCTGGGCGCTGGTGCGGCAGCTCCTGGCGGAGAGCCTGCTGCTGGGCCTGTCTGGCGCGGCCGCGGGTTGTTTTCTGGCGTGGGGTGGTATCAAAGGGCTCATCGCCATTGTTCCGCCGCAGATCATTCCGGCGGAGGCATACATCCACATCAACATATCGGTGCTGCTGTTCGCCCTCGCCACCGGGATGGTCACCGCGCTCATATTTGGAATGGTCCCGGCGTTACACGCCACGCGGCGCGACCTCAACGAGGTGCTGCGCGACACCGGCAAGGGAGTCTCCGGCGGATTCCGGCACGCCAAGCTGCGCAACGGGCTGATCGTGGGAGAAGTGGCACTGTCGCTCGCGCTGCTCACCGGCGCCGGTCTCCTGATGCGGAGCTTCTTCGCGCTGGAGCAGGTGCAACTGGGAGCCGATCCATCGCACATTCTGGCGGCCGCGCTGCCCATGCCGCCCGAGCGCTACAAGGGCGCCGCGCAGATCGCCGGCTTCTTCCGTCCCTTGCTCGATCACCTGCAGACCACGCCCGGCGTGGTGGTGGCCACCGAGGCGACCTCGCTTCCGCCGTTTGGCGGCTTTGTCAGCAAGCTGGAGATTCCCGGAAAGTCGGCCGGCGAGGACTGGCGCTCGCAGGTGGAACTCTGTAGCGAAGGTTATTTCGATACGCTTCGCATCAAGCTGCTGCGCGGGCGGACCTTCAACCAAGCCGAAGTGAATGGCGCGCGCAGGCTGGGCGTGGTGAATCAGACGTTCGCCAAGAAGTTCCTGACGGGCAACCCGCTGGGTCAGCGCGCGACGCTGCCCGACCTCAGCACGAACAATTTTCCCGATCCATTGAAGGATCCCACTTTCGAGATCATCGGCGTCGTGGCCGACGTGAAAAACCAGGGACTGCAACGGCCCGCGCAGCCCGAAATCTGGGTGCCCTACAGTGTGATGGGCGGCGCGTTCCGCGGTATTCTGGTCCGCACCTCCGGCGCCCCGAAGCTGCTGCTCAACACCCTGCGGCGGGAGATCTGGGCAGTGGACCGCAACGTGGCGCTGGGCTTCAATGGAACCGAGGAGGACTTCATCAACCAGTTTGCGATGTCCCAGCCGCGTTTCGGCCTGTACCTGTTAGCCGTTTTCGCCGTGGTCGGCCTGCTGTTGGTGGCTATCGGTGTATACGGTGTCGTGGCTTACGCCGTGACGCGGCAGACCCACGAAATCGGCGTGCGAATTGCCTTGGGCGCGGACCGTTCGGTGGTATTGCGCATGGTGCTGAGGATGGGGCTGCGGCTGCTTGCCCTGGGAGCGGGCGTCGGATTGCTGGCCAGCTACGGTGTCAGCCGGGCCCTGGCGAGTCAGCTCTTCGGCATCTCAACGTTCGATCCGGTCACCCTGGTGGGCGTGCTCGCTCTGGTGTTCGTGGCAGGCGTAGCGGCCTGCCTCTTCCCAGCCCGCGCCGCCACGCGCGTGGACCCGATCATCGCGTTGCGCTACGAATAGTATTCAGTTACTTTCGCGGGTCGAAGCGCACTTCAACTTCGGTTTTCACCGTAACCGGCTTGCCGCCCGCGACCGGGGGCTGGTAACGAAATTGAGACCACGGCACCGCCTCACAGAGTTGGACGCCGGTCTCGAGCGAAGAGATCTTCCCGTCGGGGCCGATAATAACCTTGCAGCTAACCGTTCCCCCCGCGGGCTCCCAAAGGGGAGCGGTCTGAACCGCCGCACCCGCAATCAGAAATGCGCGCTGCTTGTCCGCCGCAACGGTGACCTCTTTCAGGTCCGCGTCGTCTTGCTTCGTTTCGGCCTCAGCACCGCTCGAATCCGCGGCTGTCGCGGGCCGTATCCGTGTAACCAGGAATATGGCCCTGGCGGGATACCGCTTCAGCTTGGCGCTCAGCAGCGAGGTGTCGGCATCGAATTCATCGAAAGCCAGGTTGCTCCAAGCCATCTTGATCGCACGCTCGCAGCTTGACTGGAGCGGATAGCCGTTCTTGCCCTGGTCGGGATCGCCAATGTCATCGATGGCCTTTTGCGCGTAGACGCCCTCGGCAACGTACTCCTTCCCGTCGGCCAGCTCAGCGGCCGTCCTCAGGAAGAGGCGGTAGCGGCGGTCGCCCTGCTTGAGGTACGCGGACTGCCCACCCGCGTTCATCGCGGCATCGCTCGCTCCGCCCGCGTCGGTCATGAGCTGGACCTTGCCTTGGATTTTATCGAGTGGGGTCGCGGCTTTCTTCGATTCGCCGGCCGTCGGCCCGCTGGAGCAACCGCCTAAGGCGGCAAGCGTAACTACGAGAAAACAGAAGATGCGTGTGTTGCGGTTCATCCGTCGTTGCCCTCGCTTTCGAGACGTCTTCGTCCGAATCTGAAGGTATCACGGGGCATCATCGGTGACAATGGGAGCTTCGCCCGCGGGTCGCCCCAAGGTGCGTCGCACGCGGGAGCGGCACTTCAACTGAAACTAAAGTTTTCGCTCCGTGGCGCCGATGGAAGCGCTGTGGATCAAGAACTCCAAATCCTGGTCATCGATTCTCCCGACGATGCCGCTCACACTCTGAAAATGCTGGCCGATGAGAGCCAGGCGTTCAGCACCTGGCGAGCCGGTTCGCTGCTGGAGGCGCTCGATGTACTAGCCCGCCGCGGCTTCGACATCATCGTGTCCGAGCTGAACCTGCGCGATAGCTATGGTTTGGATACCTTCGAAGCCTTGCGGCTGCACACCCGCGACATCCCGATTGTGATCATGACCGCGGCTGGTAACGAGCAGTTGGCCTTGTCCGCTGTCGAGCGCGGCGCCCAAGACTACCTCATCAAGAACAAGGTCACGACGGCAGCGCTGACTCGTGTGATCCGTTACGCCGTGGCACGCCACAAAGGCAGCCAAAGAGGTTCGGAGGGCAGCCAGACGGTGGGCAGAGCCATCGGCATACTCGGCGCGAAAGGCGGTGTCGGCGCCACCACCGTCGCCGCCCACCTCGCTATACCGCTCGCGGAGCAAGCCTCGCGGGAGCGACCCGGCGAGAGAATCCTGCTCGTGGACCTGGATGCCAATGCTGCCTCCACATCCGCCCTGTTCCAAACCAAGCCTCAATTCACGCTGGCTGACGCCGCGACTAATCTGCATCGCCTCGACCGCAAATTCTGGAGCGGCATCGTGTCGGAAACCAAATGCGGCGTGGACCTGCTGAATTCCCCCGGCAGCAAAGGCTGCACCGAAATGCCGGCGGCCGAACGAATACGCCACGTGGTGCGCTTTGCCCGCAACCTCTATCCGCTGGTGCTTGTGGATCTGGGCGTGCCAACCACGCTGGCCATGGAGGTCATCCAGGAGATTCAGAACCTGGTTCTGGTGGCGGTTCCGAATCTGATGGAAATGATAGAAGCGCGCCGGGCCCTCGAGAAGCTATCCGAAGCGGGCCTGCCGGCGGACCACATCCACCTTCTGTGGAATCGCGTCACGCACCAATCGGGGGCGATCCGCGCCTTCGAACAGGCCACCGGCCAACGCGCCGTGCTCTCCATCCCCGATTGCACGGCGGAAATCGAATCCAGCTACAGCCAGGGGCGGTTTCTCGACACCCGTCTGCCCCTGCACAAGGAAATCGAGGTGCTGGCGGCCCAACTGCTCGGCCGCGAAATCGCCCCGACATCACGCTCCCTCCTGGCGCTGCTGGCCAATATAGGGCACCGCCGCGAAAAGGCGCCGCCTCCAGTGAAAGCGGTGAGCGTCCGATGACGGGCCTTTAACCCCGCGTCAGGCGCCTTGGCTGCTATTGGTCGTCTGGATCGGTCATTATCCTCTTGTCATTGAGGAAGAAGCTCGCATCCTTTGGTGCGCTAATGCTCTGGAAGGGGCGTGGCGCCAGGTTCAGGTCAAAAAAGCCGCTGAGGTCGTTCGTCGCGCGAGCGTCCGCAAAGTTCAGCGCACCCACCGGTACTCCGAAGTTGCGCTCGATGAACCGCAGGACGCTGCCGAAATCGTGGCGTTCGTTGTTGATGTAGCCTGCTGCCGTGTAGGCTGAGACCACCACCAACGGGACGCGGAAGCCATATTGGTAGTCGCCCTCCGGCTGAGCCAGGATGGTGGGTCTCTCGTGGTCATACCAGCCGCCCCAATCGTCCCACGTGATGAAGATCGCGGTGTCTTGCCAGTACCCGCCATTACTGTCGCAGGCCGCGCTATTGCCGATGGCGTTGACAATCGACGCCACCCACGAGGGGCCCCCGCCGTCGTTGACGCTCGCGTGGTCCGAGTTCGCCCCGGTGGGAACCACCCAACTGACCGAACGGAGGTTGCAAGCACTAATGTCTTTGAGCACGTCGGCCGGCGAAAGATCCACATTGCCGGTCCAATCCGGCCCCGTACACTCACCTCCAGGGCCGCTCGATTGACAGATATGCTGGATGGCATTCGGCGCCGTCCAGATCGAGCCGGCGCTCGGAGCATAATATCTCCAAGTGACGACCGGCGGCAGCACGTCCGCCATGGTCTGGTGCTCAAAGCACGGATAGATCTTGTTGTTTTCGCCGGTGGGATCGATCAACTGAACGGTGGTTCCTGCCTCCGCCGTGCACCCCGCGGTTTTGGCCGTGCCCGACATGTTTTCGGAAGCGAAGATGCCGGCCGCGTCGTCGGCCGCGCTGGGAGCGGAGGTTCCCCCAAAGAGGAACTGGTGCGCCGGAAAGCTCGGCCCCTGGTTGGTCTGGAACATGTAGTTGGCCCAACCGTATTGCGTCGCCAAATCGAGATACGGGTTCAAAATCCCGGTGGAGTTGTCCACGAACCGGAATTGTGGCTTGCTTGGGCACCTCCCGGAGCACGAGACGCTGGCGGCGCCATCCATCCTGCAGGCCCCGGTCAGGGGCTCGGTGTCGCACATCGCCGTGAAGGCCGAGTGTGCGTGGCTCAAATCGTAGTGGTTCGCCAGCGCGACGGTCGCAGGCTGCGTGACTCCCGTGGACGACTTCTTATTCAGCCAGTTTCCGGTCTGGATATTGTACAGGGATGCCGTTGGGCTCGTACTGCAGGAACTCTCGGAGCCGTACGGCGGAACACACAAGCCTTGAAACAGATTGTCGGGAGTCCGGTTCTCCTGTACGATCACGACGACATGCTGAAAACCGGGGATCTGCGCGAACGCAGCGATGGCTCCCCCGCCAACCAACACGAGAACCCTGGCCGCGAGTCTCATACTTGCCTCACATCCTTTTCAACACCGCCAGAGCGCCGAAGTTCCGGGGAAACCGCGTGGTTTTCTCCGCTGTCCGCCACCTACCGGCCTCAGATCGCCGAACGCGGCGGGCCTTTCATCCGGCGTTGATCGACGGCTGCCCAACGCCCGCGAGTGAGATAAACTCCGAGGTAGGCTTTGCTCCGGAGGCGCGCATGCGGATTCGCTGGTTCCGCTCATCGGTTATGAGAACCTCCCTCACACTTTCCCCGTTTGCGGCGCGGCATCTTTGCCTGCCGATCACGCTGCTTCTGGGGCTGCCATGGCCGGCATCCCCGCAAGACGCGGCGCTTCCGGTGGTGATTCACGCGGGCACGCATGTCGTGCTGGTGAACGTGGTCGTGAAGGACAAGAGCGGTAAACCGGTCGACAATCTGAGCCGTGCCGATTTCGAGCTTCGCGATAATGGCCAGGAACAGAGGATCGCGCTGTTTGCGCTGGAAGAAGCCAACGCGGCGCCGGCATCTGTTCCGAGTTCGCCTGCCGCCGTGACGTTCACCAACCGGCCGGGGCCCAATATCCCTGCCGTGACTGTCTTTTTGTTCGACGAATTGAATACCAAGCTCTCCGACCAGCAGCTCGCCAAGAACGACTTCCTGCGCTACTTACGGGGGCTGCCGGCGGCCAGCCGGGTCGCCGTCTTTGTGCTGGGCGACTCGCTCAAACTGCTTCACGATTTCACCCAGGATATGGATTCGCTTTTGGAGGCGGTCGCCAAGCACTCGAATCGCGCGAACCCCGAGGTGGGCGCCTCCACCGCGCCGCCAGCTTCGTCCAATTCGCTCACCGGCGACCAATCGACCACCGCGCTATGGGATAGCTTTATTCAATCTTCCAACCAGCCCTACGTCGATTACGCCGAGACCGTGCGCGCCACTCGCACGGCGGTGGCACTCGAGACCATCGCCGGACATCTGCAGGGCATTCCCGGCCGGAAGACGCTGATCTGGATTTCGGGCGGCTTTCCGATTCAGCTCGGCTTGCGCAACAGTGTGGACAGCATGGCGCAAGGCAACCCCAACGCGCGGCAGTCGGGCCGATCGGCCGGACAGGGCCGCAAAGGCGGCGGAACTGGGGCGGCCACCGGCGGCAGTGGCATCGGGAGCGGAAGCGGTAATCAACAACCGGGTGCATCGACTGCGACCGCGCCGAACTCGCAGTTGCCGGGCACCGGGCTATCGTTTGAGAGCGACGTGGCGCGCGCCATTCGCGCTTTGAATGAAGCCGATGTGGCCGTCTATCCGGTAGACGCGCGAGGCGTCACGGTGGCCGCGGCCGTCCAGGCGGACCGCGGTTCGATCGGCAAGCGGAGTAAGCCGCCCAAGGCCGGATTTACGCCCGATTTCGAATACGAAACGCTGGAAACCCTGGCCGAGGATACCGGCGGCCGCGCGTTCCACCACATCAACGATCTGAGCGCAGCGATTCAAGAGGCGGCCGCTGACGCGCGGGTGAGTTATTCGCTGGCGTTCTCGCCCCCGTCCGGCAGACTCGATGGCTCCTATCACCGGCTGGAGGTGATCGTGAAGCGGCCGGGTGTGAAGTTGCGGTACCGGCCCGGTTATGTGGCCGCGCGGGACGCCGCCATGGCCCCGTCACTCGGCGAGGCGGTCGCGAATCCCGTGTCGCTGGCCGGCATCGGCTTCAGCGTTCATCTCGAACCGGTCGAGGGCGGCTACAAGGCGTCTGTGACCATCGACCCGCACGACATCACGCTCGAACCGAAGGATGGAAGGTGGGCCGGTTCGCTGCAGTTTCTGGTGGTGGTGGGGAAGGTGGAGCAACTCACCACGATTCCGCTCGATTTCAGCGAAACTAAGTTTCACCAGATTCGGGACCAGGGTCTCGTCCTGGGTGCGCGCGTGAAGACACCGCCGGGAACTACCGGGTTCAGCCTCGGTTTCCGGGACGCCTCGTCCGGCATGGTGGGTACCTTGCACGTCCCGCTCGATGGCGCGGGCGTTGGCCCCGATAACCGGAAATAGCGCCGAAGAGGAATCGCCGCCCTGTGCGTCCCCAGTGCTGCGTTCGCCGGCCGCCTTAGCCCACGGTTTCCAAAACCAGCGATCTCCGCGCCACCTCGATCCGCTCCAGGTCCAGGCGAAGTTGCGGCGTCCGTTTCTTGTTGCCGCTTCCCACCAGGCGTCCAACCGTGGCCATCAGCTCATCCAGACGCCGGTTGGCCTCCTTCTCGACGGCCCGAAGAGCGCCATTGAGGCTCTCTTCCCACTGCAATCCGAGCCGGGTGAGATTCTGTTCCACCAGGTTGGGAATCGTGCGAACGAAATGCCGGCGAACCACCGCCTCAATCGCAAACCCAGGCAGGATGGGCGATAGCACTTCCCAGTTCTTATCGAATACCCGGCCGATCTTGACGTTGGGTGTGGTGGGCTCGGCGACGCCGATCTCGGTCTCCGACGTTCGCAGCGGCACACCGAATCCCCGCATCGCGCTATCCGACACGCGGTCCCGAAACTGTTGCAGCACGCGAAATGTCTGTTCCCGCGCCTGGCGCAGCGGCTCCAGGAGCGAATCGCGATGGCGGTCGGAAATCGCCGTGAGTTCGTCGCGCAGAGCGCTCGCCAACCAGTCTTCGAAAGAGCGGCGCATGGTGGTGAGACTGTTGGTCCATTTCGGAAATTCGTTCTCGAAGGCGGCGAACAACGCGCTCTCCACCTCCGGCCGGTACCCCTCGAGACGTTGACTGATCTCGGCGTGCGCTTCCGAAGCGGCATTCTGCGTGAGCAGATGGATCACAGACTTCACATCGGCGAGCGCCTCGTTTTCACCGAACAACTGGTCGTTCAGCTCCTTACGCCCCGACTGCTCGACTTCCGCCGACCTGGGACTCAGCGCCAGGTAGTCGTTCAATTCGCTCAGCAGAGTGTCCATCTTCCGCATTAGGATGGACTCGCGCTCTTCGGCGAAGTGCTCCAGGGTCCCGCCGGCCAGCTCGGCTTCGAGCGCATCGCGGAAGTGCTCGAAGCCCTGCTTCGTCGAATATGGGAAGACCTGCGGCGTTCCAGGGAAGTTCCTGGCAAGCTGTGCCCGCACGTACCCGGTGACTTCCTCCAGCTCCCGCTCACTCAGGAGATCGGCCTTGGTGAGCAGCACAGCGACCCGCGGCGTGTACCGGTGAAGGCTCTTCAGCAGATCGATATCGCGCTGGGAAAGCGGCGGATCCACGCTGACCGCCACTAACGCCAGTCCCGCATGCGGCAGCCACGCGAGCGAGGTCCGCGTACTGTGAGCGAGCACGCTATCGAGACCCGGCGTATCGACGAACTGCAAACCACGAAATCGCCGCAATTCCGGCAGCTCCACCGTGATCTGGTCGACCTCTTTGACGTTTTCCGGGTTTTCTTTCTCGGAAATGTAACTGCCGAGCCGGTCCAGCGGCACCTCGGGTTCGCGGCCATCCCGGTGATGCACGTGGGCCTCTTCGTGATCGCCGAAGCGGATTGCGGTAACCACCGCCGTTACCGGCACCACGCCGACCGGCAAAAAGTTGCGCCCTAGAAAATGGTTGAGAAAGCTGCTTTTGCCCGCTTTGAACCGTCCCAGCACGGCAACGCTGATTTCGGCGCCTCCCGCCAATGCCCGTGCCCTGGTGAGGAGGCCGGACAACGCGTCAAGGTCGTACCGCGCCATCACCTCTTCCGCCAGGTCCAGGCTCGTCGCTAGCCATGAGTTGTAAGGCATGTTCGTGAATCGCTCGCTGGAACCGTGGTGTGGGTCGCGCCGCTCGCTTCGGGACAATTCGCCAGCGTCCCCGGATCAGAAGCTTCTCACGCGGAAGCCACTATTCCCGAACCAAAGATCGAGACGGCCGATGGCGGACCCCATCACCCAAAAAGTCCGAACGAGGTATTATAGCGTCTTTTTCTCCCATTTTGACCTGGCATTTTTGCCCGGGTGCGGGACATGAAAGTTTGGTGCATCGCTGGTTCCCCGGAAAATAGCGAGTTTCCGAGCGTACCACCTACGCGCGATCCGTCAAAGGATTGGAGCGAGCGGCAAGCCCCGGCAGGGGCGAAAGACAATGGCCCAGCGCGTGAGCGCTGGAGACGCAGACGAATCACGTGAGCCCCGGAACGGGCGGAAGACAACGGCCACACCCGCTAGCGGACATGCGGTCTCTTGCGCCCCGTTCCGGGGCTGAATGGGCTCACGGCTTCTCCCAGCGCTCGCGCGCTGGGCTAGTCTCTTTCGCCCTGACGGGCTGACTCGCGCGCCCTCGGCTTCAACTTCTATGTCCCGCACCCTTTTCGCCCAACATCCGGATAGGCGCCAGACCGGCGGACCGGCGGGTTGGCGGGCCGCCTCCGGGAAATCGGCCCAGCGGCTCCGTGAGCGGCCCGCTCCGGTGAACTCGCTACCAGATGTGTACGCGTGCCTCGGGCGCCACGTAAAGCTGGTCGCCCGGCTTTACGCCGAAGGCGTCGTACCAGGCGTCGAGGTTGCGCACGATGCCGTTGACGCGGAACTGGCGTGGGGAATGCGGATCGCTCACCACCTGCCGGCGCACGTAATCGTCCGTCACCTTGCCGCGCCAGGCCTGTGCCCAGCCGAGGAAAACCCGCTGCTCGCCCGTGAGCCCGTCGATCACCGGCGCCGGTTTGCCGCCCAGCGACGCGTGATAGGCATCCAGCGCGAGCGTTAGCCCGCCCAGATCGGCGATGTTCTCCCCCATGGTGAGATCGCCATTCACGTGCACACCGGGCAGCGGCTGGAAAGCGGAGTATTGCAACCCCAGCATTTTGGCGCGCGCTTCGAATTTCGCCGCATCTTCCGCCGTCCACCAGTCCCGCAGTGCGCCCCCGGCATCGATCTTGCGTCCCTGATCGTCGAAACCGTGGGTCAATTCATGGCCGATCACGGCGCCGATGGCGCCATAGTTGATCGCGGGGTCCGCATTCGCATCGAACATCGGCGCCTGCAGAATGCCGACCGGGAAGGCGATGTCGCGCAGCGAGCCGTTATAGGCGTCGTTGGTTTGCGGCGTCATACTCCAATCGCCGCGGTCCACCGGGCCAAACAGACGGCCCAAGTTGAACGCCCAGTCCGCGGCGCCTGCGCGGCGCACGTCCCCCACAAGATCGTCGTCGGCGATGCGAAGCTTGGAGTAATCCCGCGGGCGATCTGGGCCGGCGACCTTGATGGTGTACGTATCCAGCTTTTCGAGCGCCTCGGCTTTGGTTTTCGGCCCCATCCAGTCGAGTTTTTCGAGGCGGGCGCGATAGGCCGCTTTCAAGCTGGCAACCAGCGCTTCGATTTTGGCTTTCGCGTCAGGGCCGAAATACTTCGCGGTGTAAAGCTGACCCACGCCAAAGCCCAAGGTGCCGAAGGTTCCGAAGTGGTCGCCCACCAGGAAATCGCCGCCGCTCACGGCATAGACGCCGCGCTTCCAACGTACCTGCTGCTGCTGCTGGCCGGCGAGCGTCTTGCCGTGCATGTCGAAATACGCTTCGGTGAACGCTTTGGAGAGATAGGGCGCGGCGTGATCGGCAATCTCGAAGGCCTGCCACGCCTGTAGGGTTTCGATGGGCGCTTGCGCGTAAATTGAGGTGAGTTTCGGGAACGCGCTCTTCTCCGCCACAATCACCCGCTCGATATTCGCGACGCCGGCGCCCTCCAGAAACGCCTTCCACGCGAAGCCTGGCGCAAACTTCTGCAGTTCCGCGATGGACATCGGATTGTAAATGGCGATGGGATCGCGCTCCTGTGACTTGGTCCAGCTCGCGTCCGCAATCCGGGTTTCCAGATCCACCACATCTTTCGCTCGCGCATCGGCATCCGGCCAATTCACAAGCTGCAGGAGCTGAGCGGCGTAAGCCTGATATTTCGCCTTCTGCGCGGCGAAATCGGGCTTCCGATAGTAATCGCGATCGGGCAAGCCGAGCCCGCCCTGGCCGAGATAGAAGGCGTAATGGTTGGGATCCTTGAGATCCACGTCAATGCCGGCTTTGAACAACGTCCCCTCGAAATCCAGCAAGTTGCGGCCCATCAGCGCGGCGAGTTCATCGCGCGATTTCGCCGCGCGCACCTGGGCGAGCTCCGGCGCAATCGGTTGCGCGCCCAGTTGCTCCACGCGCGCTTCATCGAGGAACGCCTTGTAGAAGGCGCCCATCTTGCCTTCGAGATCGGCGGGCTGGTGCGGCGCTTTCGCGGCCGCCTGCTCCATCATGTTGTGAAGCCGCGCTTCCGTGCGATCCGTCATCAACAACCGAAGGCTGATGCCCGGCTTATCGGGTGGAATCGGGGTTTGATCGAGCCACGTGCCGTTGGCGAAACGGAAGAAATCGTCGCCGGGTCTGGTGCTTCTGTCGGCGCCCGCGGCATCGTAGCCCCAGGCGCCATATTGCGGCTTTGCCGTGGTGTCGGCCACTTGCGCGCCGATGGAAAGCGCCAGCGCGATCTCGAGTGCCGTTGCGGCCCCACCCCGCAGAGCAATGTTAGTATGCACGGTTGACTCCTCTGTGTCTCGACAGGCTCCTCGGTGCCGCCGATCTGCCGTCAATCATATTACCGCTTCGGCACCAGCGCCCACACGCATTCGAGATCAAGAGCCTCGCGCACGCCACTGCGCATCCCGGCATTAGTCCGCCCACTTAGTACGCCTACTTAGTACGCTTAGTACGTTTTAGATATCTCGTTCTACGCCCGTTTCGGCGAGGTGGGATGTAAGATACGTTAAGCGGATTATCGAAATAAAGGTCCTGATTTCTGAAACTGCCGATCGATCCGGAATGACCGCACGCGTCGAATAGGAGCGTTTGGGAGGAATTAATGAACACGAAACTCGTACCACTGTTTCTGGCGGTCGCCCTGGCAGCGCCCGCGGCCAACATCTTCTATGAGAATTTCGACGGAGCCACGCCCGGCTTTGACCCCACATTGGGCGTTATCCCCGGCACCCAGTTTACCCTCGTGGCGGGATCGATTGACGTAAACGGCGCCACGCCTCCCGGATATTACCCGGAGCTCTGCGTGGCGCCGACGTCCGGCAATTGCATCGACACCACCGGCGCCGCCCCGTGGGGCAGAGGCACTATCAGTACGACGGATGCCATCTTTTTTACCCCAGGGGAGTACGTACTCAGCTTCGATCTGGAGGGCTGGTACGACACTATTGAAGGCGACGTCACCGACGCGTGGGCTACGGTGCAAGTCAGTCTCGGGCCCCTGTTCACGCCCGAGTCGTTCACGGTTGTTGGCGGCGATCAGGGACTAGTCGAACAAATTCCCTTTACGGTGGTCTCGTCCAATTTTGCGACGCTCACCTTTTCGGACCAGGAAGGGAAATATAGTTTCGCGGGAGGCATTCTGGATAACGTGTCGATCGACACGGTTGACCCGCCCGACCCGCCGGCGCCGGAGCCGGGAACCATGCTGCTGGGCGGAGTTGGAGCGCTGATCGTTTTCGCGAGGAAGCGCGCCCGCCAATAAGGCTCGTGCCTTAACGCCGCTCCCGTCTCAGGTTCGGAACTATACCGGCGCGCCACAGCCGCGTCTTCGTCAACGCACCAGTTGCGTAGCCACACCCTTCGCCAGCGTCCGCACGGTGCTCCAGGTATTGCCGGTAACGTCCTGAAGGCCGTCCAGCACCTTCTGCATCGCGGATAGGAAGTAATCCAGATCCGCTTCCGCGATCGTGATGGGTGGCAAAAACTTGATGAGCTCGGTATGATAGCCGGCCACCTGGGCGAGGATGCGGTGCTCATGCAGCAGCGGCATAATCACGGTCTGGCTGAATACACCCGCGTTAACCAGATGCAGCGCGTCCCAGGCGGTTTTCAGCTTCACCGAGTCTTCGGGCCGCCGGAAATCGATTCCGAACATCAGCCCCTTGCCTCTTACCTCGAACACGAACGGGCAGGTCTTGCCGATCTCGGTCAGCCGCGCGATCGCTTTGGCTCCCAGACGAGCCGCGTTTTCGGCCAACCTGTCTTCCTCCATCACCTGTAACGTTGCCAGCGCCGCCGCCATGGCCAGTTCGTTCTGACCGAAGGTATTCGAATGGATCACGCAATGCTCCATGCTGTCGAATACCGAGTCCATGATGCGTGGCGCGGCCATCACCGCGCCCACCGGCACGTAGCCGCCGGACAGCGCCTTGGCCACGCAGACGATATCCGGCGAGACCTCCGGCCAGTGCTGGTAGGCGAACCATTTCCCGGTGCGGCCCAAGCCACACTGCACCTCGTCAACCACCAGCAAAGCGCCGGCCTTGCGGCAAAGCCGGCCGGCTTCCGCCAGGTAACCTTCGGCCACCACGGCGCAGGTTTTGCCTTGCACCGGTTCCACGATGAAAGCCGCTATGTCCTTACCGTGGAGCGCCTTTTCGAGCGCAGCCAAGTCGTTGAACGGCACCTTGGCAGTGTCCGGCATCAGCTTGCCGAACCGTTCGCGAAAGAAGTCGGAGCCGTTGAGCGATAAGGAGCCCACGGTGAGCCCGTGAAACGCGTGGTCGCAGAACAGAATCCGCGGCTTTCGTGTATAACAGCGGGCGAATTTGATGGCCCCTTCGACGCTTTCGGTCCCGGAGTTGCAGAAAAAGACCCGCTTCAGGTCCTGCCCGGAATCCGAACACGCGTGGTGAACCAGCTTTTCCGCGACCAGGCCGGCCAGCAGCGAGCAATCCATGCGAACCAGATTCGGCGTGTCGCGCGACAGCACCTGTTCGAGAATCGATCGCACCTTGGGGTGGTTTCGCCCCAGCGCGAACACCCCCCAGCCGGTGAGGAAATCCAGATAACGGCGGCCCTCGGCGTCGAACAGCCACGCGCCTTGTCCGCGCACGTAGGCCTTATCGAAACCGATGGTGCGGATCATCTTCACGAACGCCGGGTTGACATAGCGCTCGTGCAATTCGTACTGCCGGCCCTGCTGTGCGTCCAACCACGCGAGAAAATCCTGGCTCATGATAGGGAAGCGTTCAGCCCTCGATAGCAATAACTTTAATAGGACGCAGTCGGGTGTCCCGAAGTTACGGGTACCACGAGACTTCGGCCCCCGAATCGGGGGGAAAAACGGGACGGGACGTATCCAGAAGAGGCGTCCTCGGTCCTCTGCAGAGGCTACCCGCACCGCGCAGGCCACGGCGGCCCGCTTGGCAGCGCCCGCCGCGAGCCATGTTGACTGAAGATGTGATCGAGATGCCAGACTGGCAGCCGGCGGCCTACAAGGATTATCGGTGGATCGTCGCCGATCCGGAACTCCTGGGCGGGAAGCTGGCCGTTCGCGGGACACGGCTGACGATATCTCTGATCCTGGAATGCCTCGCAGGCGGCATGTCTCTCGAAGACATCAATGCCTCCCTCGATTCCGCCTTTCCGCCTGAGGCTTTGCCGGCGATCCCTATTTCGGAGTTTCGGAGCTTCTATAACCGAGTTCCCCGTCCCCTCTTACCCTGACCCCTCTTACGCTTGAGCAGCAGCCACTTATGCCGGACCATCGCGAGTGTTGAAGTATCCCACAGATTGCGCCGCCGAAGTCGGTCAAATGCCGATTTGTAGATATTGACTCAAGATACGTGTTTCTGTGACATACTGAGCTTGCAGATCGACTCGTACTCGTTTCCAGGTCCGTCGGCTCGGCAATTCCGCCGGACAGCGCTCCTGAAGAGTCGTGACTCGACACTGATGGTTCAGCCGGGCATGGCAAGCGTTCCGCCAGCCGCCATCAGGAGCAACCATGAACGAGCAAACCGCGCAACCGAAAGCCCTCGACCCTCGAACTAACCGCCTTCTTGCCACGTTGGATCGGGATGACTATGACGCCTTGGTAATGGATGCAAAGGTCGTTACCTTGAGATTCCGCAAACGGATCATGAATCAAGACGAGCATGTCGGCGCCGTCTATTTTCCCTTGACGGCCATGATCTCACTGCTGCTTGCCACCGATGGCCAGCCTCCCGTGGAGATGGCCACAATCGGGAGAGAAGGAGTGGTCGGTGCCTCAGAGCTGATCCTGAAGCAAGGAGCGATGGGGCTGAGCCTGACTCAGATACCTGGCGTCGCCGTGCGGATCGACGCCGACGTTTTCCGGGACGTCATCGGCCGGCGCCCGCTGGTGGAGCGGCTGATCCATCAACACCTGTATGCGCTCGTGAGGCAGATCATGCTTGGAGCAGCCTGTAACCGCCTCCACAGCATGGAAGAGCGCTGCGCCCGCTGGCTGTTGCTGACCCACGATCAGGCCGGCGGGGACACCTTTCCACTGACGCAGGAATTCCTTTCTCACATGCTGGGCGTGCGGAGAGCGACCATAAGCGTGGCGACTGGCATGTTGAAGAAGGCTGGGTTTATCCGATACGTACGAGGGAAGATCACGGTCACGGATCGGCCAGGTCTGGAGTCAGCCTCCTGCGAGTGCTATCAAGCCATCATCCGGGTGTACAGCGATCTCTTTCCCAGTACTCTAGGAGAAGCGCTCCATGAGAACCTTAGTACCATTTTGGTCCGCTAGCGTTCAGATAGAATTGAACGGCCCCGTTCAGATAACCTCTGGCTTCCACTCTCTTTTCTCTTGACTACGGCAAATACGACGCAGAGAATGAGTAAGTGGCGAGATTGAATGGAGAGATGGAATATCTTCCTGACTCAGGTGGCCCCACCGTCTTGTGGCCACGGAGGGTTGAGTTATGCAACCCTGTCCGGAGACCTGGGGAGGGCTTCGGCGGGAAACTCAAGGCCAGCGATATCGCCTCGTGGACCCGTTCGTTTTGCTCTGGTGTCTTCACGGGTGCGACCAACGCGCGGTCCGCTATCGAGACGGGGTTACCTGAGTCAGGTGGATATTCCTGGAAGAAGGAAAGTCGGCGCTGCGTCGTGGTTCCCGGCTTGACTCTTAGTTATAAGACGGTCCTCCCTGAAGGGGATTTGTCGGCCACGGCGTTGCGATCCGTAAGAAGGAAATGCACGGGCGCGAGCGAATCTGTCTCATCGTTGATGGCGAGCCTCTAATACGCACGTATCTCGGCACCATCCTGAAGTGTGCAGGGATCCAGAGTATCGAGGCCGAGGATGGTGTCGATGCGCTCAGAATCCTAAAGAAACTAGGCACTCAAATCGATTTACTGATTACCGACATCGGAATACCTGGGGCCATGGATGGAGTGGATCTAGCGCACTGCGTCACGTCTTGGTTTCCCGCTCTCCCCGTCATATTGGTTTCCGATAGCGACGTTGAATCCCCCGCCGGTTTTAGTGTCGTTCGCAAGCCATACATGCCCGATGTAATTTGGAAAGCCGTCGAGGAAGCGATACCTCCGCCTACGGCGCAGGCTGAGGTTATCACATTGACTAGGCAGAAGTATTAACCAATGACACATTAAACCCGGACACGGACATGCCGTGACAGGCTACGTGTTTCCTATTTGCGGAGTGGCGCCTGCCACGTGCAAAGAAATGTCGAGAAGACTCTCGACTCAGCAGGCCTGACGGCCCGCGCCACGGCGGCTGATATAAACCCGTTATAAGCCCGTGACAGGCTACGTGTTTCCTATTTGCGGAGTGGCGCCTGCCACGTGCAAAGAAATGTCGAGAAGACTCTCGACACAGCAGGCCTGACGGCCCGCGCCACGACGGCTGATTGAGTTACCACGACGGCTGATGGAGCTGTCACGACGGCGGACTGAGTTATGAGAAGTACAGCCTAACCGATTACTCGGGTACGGCTAACTCCGCCCAGCCTGGCAGCGTTGCGGGGCGGTTGTTCAGGAAAACGATGCGCCTGGTTTTCGGGAACGGGAGGTTGCTGTCCAGGGCGCGATTGTAGATCGCGTACTGGCGCAGAATGTCGCGGTAATCCTGGTTGTTGGTATCGAGCCAGGCGCTCTTAGCGGGCAGGCCGCCGCCCCAGCCTAGCGAGAGCAGGCAGGAGCCGCGTTCTTTGGCCTCGGCCAGGCGCTGCTCCAAGCCTTGCAGGCTCTGGTCGAGCAGGCCCATCCCCGCCCACGATGCGTACTGCCGCTGCAAGGTGAGCAGGCCGGCGGCGTAGACGTTGGCGGCCTCGAAGAAGCGGGCACGATTCAACGATTCCGGCCAGCGCACGCTGCGGCGCACTTCGGGCCCGAGCAGAAAATGGTTCTCGTCCCAGCGGCCTTCAAATACCGTGCCGGGCGCGGCCATCTCGGCGAACGCCGGCGTCGAGTCCTCGGGGCGCGCGCCATCCACGGCGCCACGCGGGCTTTGCTTCCATCCCAAAACCAGGCCGCCGCCGCGCGGTTGCAAGGTGGAAGTCCGCAGCAGATAGACTTTGAAGGCGTCGTTCGGGACGACGGCCGAATCGCCCGCGCTCACGAACCGCATACGGCTGGAGCCGCTCGCGCCGAGCGCCTGCTCTTCCACGCTTTCCGCCGGACGGCGCGGGGGCCGCTCCGTCTTCACCCTGGCGGCGACATCCTGCAACATGCCGTCGCGCCAGTTGGCGAACAGCATGCCGGTGCGTAGGGCTCCCTTGATGGCGGCGCCGGGCAGGTAGGGACCGGAAGCTCCCGCGGCGAACGTCGGTATGTGCAGGCTCTCCACGGCGGCGCGGTTCCAGTACGCCGAATAGGCCGCGTTTTCGAACGGGATGCGGCGGCCGGCGAAATTCTGCGCGAAACCACCCCAGGAGGCGAACTCGAGCTTGTTGGCGGTCTTGAGCTGCGCCAGATAGCTGTCCAGGCGCGGCCCTTTCGCCAGCAGACGGAAGATGCGCCACTGATCGAGCACGTTGACGTGGTCCTTCCAGACCATGTAATCGATGGGGCTCAGCTTGCGGCCGTCCCCGACCAGTAGCGGCGTCAGACATGTGAGGCGGTATCGCATCAACTCACCTCGGGCAGCGGAACGGAAACCGCGAAGCCGGCGCGGAACACCGGATGCGGGAAACCGGCGGGCGCCACGTCGGGCGCTGCGCCGTGCGGCGCGGCCGGGGCATAGATCACCGAACCTTCGCCAATCATCCGCAGAGTTTTTTTCAATTCGCCCGCGCCAACCGGACTGTCGATGCGGCCGCCGCGCTCGACCAGCCAGTAATTGCCGCGCGACCAATCCACCGCGTCCTGTCCGGATGGCGCGAATAACGAGAGCATCCAGTGAGGCTTCAAACCGGCTTCGAAGATGGCCGCTTCTTCCGGCAAGACCTCGGGCACCGGCACGTTTTCCACGGCCTCTTCGGCGACTTCGACAGGCTCTTCCAATTCGAGCACGCCGACGGCGGATGCGGTCTCGCGCGCCGTGCAGGCGGGCCCGCTGGCCGAGTCGAAGAAGGTGCTGCCGTCGGGCGCTTCGGATGGCGCCGGGGCATCGGGTTGGGAGGTGATAGCGTCTGTGCCAGTCGATTCGGGAGTGGAAGATTCCAACTGTTGGCAGGCGGAAGCGCCTGCCCCACTAAGTTCGTCGGGCGAGGTGGTGGAGGGCTCCAGGCCGGATGGAGAAGGCGTGCTTTCGGTTGGCGGAGCGGTTTCTATCGGCGCGCCGCCGGCCGTTGCCACGGACGGCAAAATCAATTCCGGCAGCGTGCCTTCGGTAAACTCGGGAGCTTCCGAGCGGCCCCAGCCGCGCGAGCGCTCGCCTCCGAACCCGCTATCGGCGAGCAGCCGGAAGGCCGCCTTCACTCGATCGCCCCAGCCGATCCACGCCGGCTCGTCGCGAAACGATGCCACCAGCCACAGGCCGGCGCCGGCGCGAAATTCCAGGCACGCCACGGAATGCCGTTCGCTCGAGCCGCTCATCCGGTCCACCGCCGCGCTCCAGCGGACGGCGGTGCGGAAGGGACCTAAGCGGCCCGCCGGCACCAGGCATTCGCTGGGACCATCCATACTCCACGCGTTCTCATCCGGCCGGACGCCGGCCACCAGCGACTGCACCATGGCGAGCGGAACGAAGCGCGCGCTCTTCCATCGCACGCGCGCGCCCATCAGCGACGGCGATTGCGGCGGCCAGATGGTCCGCGGCGGCACGATGAAGCCGATTTCATCGAGAAAGGGAAAGCACGAGCTGAAGGAAACCGCGGGCTCGCCGCCGCGCGCGGTTGCATCCAGCCACTCTTCGAACGCGCCCAGGCGCGCCATCGCGGCAGTTACCGCGGCGTAGACGGAATCGCTGTGGTAGATCGAATCGACCCGATTGCGGGCGCCCGAATCCGGCCCCACGCGCCACGGCCCGGTGGGCCGCAGCTTGACGACCAGCCCAGGCGTCATGAATCCTCGCGCAGGAAGGCGAAGGCCGAATCGGCCACCGCTGCCTGAATCACTCCCAGGGCGGCGCCCGCCGCGATTTCTTTTTCCGCCGCGCCCTTCGCGTAATGGTCGCGCCCGCGCCATACCAGGCGCAGCTTGCTGAATGATACGCGCCCGCTGCCGCGCGAGCCGCCGCCGCCAAGCGCATCGTCTTCGAGCAGCCGCAGGCCTTCCAGCACGCGCAGAAACAGCGGGGCGTCTTCCTCGCACAGCACGTCCATCACCAGCCGCGCATGAAAGCGCGCGCCGGCGGGCACCCGCTCGATGGTGCGCGGGTTAGCCTGTGAGGTGATGCGGTCGATGGCGTTCTCGTTCTTGACTTCGGTCAGCTCATCGTCCAGGTTCTCGCGCATCTGCGGCGTGATGCTCTCCACGTCGAGCGGCGCGTCGAACACCGCCAGCCGCGCCGGCGTGGCCTGCGTGGTCTCGAGGGCTTCGCCCTGCACCCGCTCCATGCGGCCGGGACTGCGCCCGAACAGGAGACAGATGTCGTCATCGGCGCGGTCGCTCTGATGGATGCGGACTTCCTGGCCTTTGCGCCGGGACAGGTACACCAGCTCGGCGGGGACAGCCAGGCCGGAGCTTTGCTCGAGCAGCGAGCGGATCTTGCCGCGCAGCGAGCTGCCCGGCACATACGGCCTGCCGAAAGCATCTTTGGCAACCGGATTATCGGAGCCGCCGATTTCGAGCGAGCCCTTGCCGGCGCCAACGTGCAGGCCCGTTTCGCAGGTCATTTCGGCTTCCAGAATCAGCTTGCCGATGAGTTTCAACTCGGTTTGGGAAGTGTGTGCGCTCATGCTTTACTCGTTGTAGGCCACGATGGCCTCGAACAGGTCCTTGAACCGTTCGTAACCCTTGGTGTCGTTCTTCCGCGTCACCTGCAGCAGCAGTTTCTCCAACTGGTCCAGGCTGCGCAATCCGTGGCGCGCGATGGTGTAGGCCAGGCGCGCACGGAGCATCACAAACTCGTGCTGGCGTCCGCTTTCGGGCGCGCGCACGGCGCGTCGCACCGCGCCATAGAGGCGGCGCAACTGGCTCTTGGTGCCGGAATCCATGTCGCGCATGCGGCTGACGACGGCGTGCGCCTGGTTATCCAGATAAAGGCTGTCGTGAATGAGCTTCTCGAGCTCGATTTCGGGTGGGGCTTCGAATCGCCCGCGGTCGGGACCACCGCGGCGGTCGCCACGGTCTCCCCGGTCGCCGCGATCGGGGCGCGGCCCGCGGTCGCCTTGCGGCGGGCGCCCTTCACGCGGTGGGCGTGCCTCCCGTGTCCGCTGCTCGTTCTCTTGTGTCATGTGCTAAACCTCGGTCACCAATCTGGCCCACTCGAGGGCCACCAGCCCGGCCGGCCGCATCTTCACTTCGGCGGATTTCCGGCCGGTCATCTCATTAATCAAATGCGTGCGCAGCTTTTGAAACTCGCGGTCGCGGGTGCCGCTCAGGATCCGGTTGAAGCGGCGCTGGAAACGCCAGGTGCGCTGGGTTTCCGCCTGGCCGGCCGGCCCGTCGGCATAAGCTTCGTGCCGGTAGAAACTGCGCAACTGATAGAGAAACTGCCGCGACATGCGAAAATCGTGAATCAGGCGGGTCACCGTGTCCTTGAGTTCGGCCGCGTCCGCCAGGTGGCGCCATTCGAGGATGCGGCCCAAAAGGTAGATGCAATCCTTGTCGGCCGATTTCGCCAGGGCCAGATTGCGCCCGGCGTCCTCATACACGGCGGCCAGCGGATAATAGGACTCCGGCGCCAGAGCGATCGCCATCGAGATGGTCTTGCCCTCGGCGCCGGGATACTCCTTCAAATTCTCTTCCGTGAAGCGATGGAACAGCCGCTGCACCTCGCGCGCCAGCGCGATCAGCGCATCCCAGGCCCCATAGACGGCGAAATCGTCGCCGCCGCAATAGAGGATGCTGACCTTGCGCCAGAACTCCGGCAGCGAGCACAGCACCTCCAGTTCGCCGGCGAAGAACTGCTTGTAGAGAACCGATAGCGGCACGTGCTCTTCGATCGAATTGACGCGCCGCAGGCGCAGCCCGAAGTTATCCACGTCGCCGCGCAGCACGCCCCAGATGGCGCGCCCCTGGGAACGCCGCGCCAGCGTCTGCACCGGCGCCGCCTGCTTGCCGTCGTCGCTGGGCGCCGCGTGGCGCGCCAGGAGAATGGCGTCGGGCGAGAGATTGGCGGTGAGACTCCAGGTATGCTTGGCGCCCTCGACCAGCACTTTTCCCGGCGATTCGGGCGACCAGCCGGCCTGCGCAGCCTCGCGGACCTTGGCCCCCAGCTCCTTGGCGAAGTACGCGTCGGCGGCGGCGTTCTGGGTGGGAGTGGAAGGCAGAAACGCGCCTTCGCCGATTTCGGCCAGCGGCCGGTTGCGTTGCCGATCCAACTCCTCGTTCAAGCGCCGCCGGATCACGCTCCAATCGCCCAAATTATCCGTCACGCCCCAGATCAACTTGACGCGCCCGGAACTCAAGTCGGCCATCTGCCGCGCCGCCGCCCGCAAGAATTCTTCGGCGGTCTCGCGCACCGCGCCCGGCAGCACCAGCAGGAACTGGCCGCCGCCGCTCGATCCCAAAAGGATGCGGGCCAGCCCGAGCTCCGCCAGCAGCGCGCGCGGCAGGACCTCGCTCATCAGCGTGATCCACTGCGACCGCCCGGCAAGCAGATCCTCACCCGCGGAACGGGTGGGACGTCCCTCGGCGGCAGCCGCCGAAAGAAACGCTTCGGTGCCCAGGATTTTGCCTTGGAGCAGGATTTGTTCGGCCATGAAAAGTGCGTTAAGCCTTGAGAAACACCAACTGTAGCACAGAAACCTGAGAGCCATGGCGGCCTGGCATGACTCTTGGTTTATGTCCCGCGTTCGTATCCTGGCAGCACTGGCGGCGTTCGCCGCCGCCGCCGGCGCGCAGACCGTGCGCCCGCCGGTGAACGGCGCCGTGTCCCGATCCAGAGGTGCCAAACCCACCACGCAGGCGCGCTCGAGCGACGCCGAACTGGAGGCCGCCATCCGCGCCAGGTTAGCCAAGTCGCAGAAAATATCGGAGGACCATTTTCAGGTCCACGTGCAAGGCGGCGTAGCCACCATCGAAGGCAAAACCGGCGTGGTGCAACACAAAGGCAGCGCCACGCGCATGGCCAAAGCCGCCGGTGCGCTGGCCGTGAACAACCGCATCCAGGTCAGCGATGCCGCGAAAGAAAAGGCTGCGGCGAATCTGGAAACCGGCAGGCGCCGCGCGCAGATCAAGCGCGGCGATGCGCGCAGCGACTCACCGAGCGACCCGCGACAGCCCCATTGACTGGCGTCGAAAAAGCAGAAACGTACCAGCGAGCGGCGCCGAGCGAGTGAGGGAGGGAAATAACCGCGCGTCCGGCAGGACGGACGATCGGTTTTCGTCGTCTGTTGGGATGGGCCGCCGGCCCGCGAAATTCCACGCAAGACTCCGGTAACGCCGGCGACAAGATCGCCGGCGTTACGCTTCGCCGATCAGCGGGTTTCTCTTGCGGGTCGGAGCCTTGGCGAAGTACAGACCGACGGCCCGGTCGATATTGGCGCGCGTCATGCGGACGGCGCGTCCTTCGTACTCGGCGATCGCCTTCACCAGTTTGAGAATGTCCATCGGGTAGCAGGCGCGCAGCGTGGTGGCGCCGGCGGCCATGCAGCGCTCCCTCATGTACTCGGCGCAGCCCGTCTCGGCAGGCACGCTGTGGACGGTAACGACCTGCTTGACGATCAGGTCGAAAATCTCGTCGCTGACGTCTTCCACCAGCACCTTGGTTTCGATGCGGCGCAGGAAGGCCTCGTCGGCCAGATCGGACGGGTCCAGGTTGGTGGAGAAGACCACCATAAGTTCGAACGGCACCTGGAATTTCATGCCGGAAGAGAGCGTCAGGTAGTCGACACGGCGGTCCAGCGGAACGATCCAGCGATTGAGCAACTGTTGCGGGGCGACCATCTGGCGTCCAAAATCGTCAACCACCAGAATGCCGTTATTCGCCTTCATCTGGCACGGCGCGATGAACACATGAGTGGACTCATCGAGCCGCAGTTCCAACATCGCTGCCGAAAGTTCGCCGCCCATGGTGATGCAGGGGCGATGGCAAATCACCCAACGCGGATCGAGAAACTCATCATCCGCTTCGATCTGCTTGTGCACGATGGGGTCGAAGACGGCGATAATGTGCCCGTCCACTTCCACCGCGTACGGGACGATGATGGTGTCCTGGTAGATTCGCAGGATACGCTCGGCGATGCTGGTTTTGCCACTGCCCGTTCCGCCGTACAGAAACAGCGATTGGTGCCCGATCAGCGAGGGGCCCAGTTGATCCAGCAACGAATCCGGCAGCACCAGGTCGTTAAATGCGCGGCGCAGGCTGTCGCGGTTGAGGCGCAGCTTGGCGCTCTGTCCTCTGACCACCTCATGGTATTGCTGAATCGAGACCGGAGCCGGTCCAACGTACTGGCAGACCTCGCTGCGAGCGGTGGCCAAATGCCGGCCCGCGACGGTCAACGAGAACGTGTAATCGTTGCCGACCATGCCCTTCACTTCCAGCATCTGCTGCTGGCGGAACTCGTGAAAGACAGTTTCGAGAACCGGGAACGAGAGTTTCAAAGTGTCGTGGAGCAAAGCCAGCGTGCCGGTGCCGTGCAGCCACAGATAGCGCAATACCAGATCACTCACCATCGCGCGCGGGATTCCCAGGTCGCCGAGCCGGTCCGGTATGGTTGGCCTGGAGCGAAGCTCTTCGGGGGTAGGTGCGATCGTGATGGACGAGCCGAGCGACGCGGGCTTCGGCGCCGCGGGCGGCTTGCTCACGGCTCTCTGAGCGCCTCGCGATTCCAGAATGATGAGGTTAGGGTTGGTGGAAGAGGCCAAGGTTTCCAGGCTCATGACATTGGCACTATACACTGCAACTCCAGGGGCGAACCAGGATGGCCTTGGTTAGCGGAAATCCATCAACAAATGGTAGCCAGCTTATACGGGCGAACGATAGTGTGAAAGACCTTAGTACTTGTGGATTGGCCTACTCCCGCAAGTCGCCGATAAACGATTCGGTATCAATGAATTGCGTACTACGACAAGGGCCGTTTGCAGAGCGGCGCGCATCGCCAACCGCCGGCTACGGTTTCTCGGCGTCCGGCTCCGCGGGCGGCGGCTTGCAGGCGGCGAGATTCACTGCGAATGCCGCAATCGAGCTCCAGCGTTCGCCCTCCAAGTGCTCGATTTGATAGGACTGCGAAGCTCGATCGGCACGCACGCGCCAGGCGATGGCGGAGACGGTTTGCGGCAACCGGATCGGCTTGGCGCTTTGCTGGCGGATGGTCCAGCTTTGCCCGCCGTTTTCCGATTGGAATAGCGCGTACCGATCCTGCCCGCTTCCCTGGCCCCGGTCCAGAACCAGGCTGCCCGCGCTGTTCGAACTGAAGAAGAACTGCACCACCGCACCAAAGGGACTTTCTGTCGACTCGTGCAGCACGGCGCGCTCGGTCCATGTCTTGCCACCATCTGCGGTGAGCAGCAGGAAAGGGTTCTGCGGAAGGGGAAACTGCTCTTCGCCGCCAATCCAGCCGAGGCCCGAATCCAGGTACTGGATGTGATCCACTGCCGCCCCGCGGATGGGCGGGTGGGCCTCGCTCCAGGTTTGTCCTCCGTTCTCGCTCGAGAGCAGCACCGAATAAAGGGTGGCGGATTCGCTGTGGATGTTGCCGGACACCACCGTGCGCTCTCCCCAGTGCGCGGCGGCCGAAAGCTCCAGGAAAATCGGGCACGGCTCTTCTTCGCTGCAACCGAGGCCCGCCCAACGGATGTCCTCGCCGGTGCAGCGAAATGGCAGTTCGATGGGACGCCCGTGGTTTTCCAACAAAACAGCGGCCGGAGCAGGCTGTTCCGCCGCCTGATCCTGCGCCCGCGATACGATGCCGCCGGCGAGTGTCAGCACCAGGGTCAGGGCAGCCAATCGCGTCACAAGCCCGATTGTAGCTCAGGCCCAACAGCCGGCTGAAGCTGCAGGCGAGTTGCCGGCGCGACACCGAAGCCACGCGAAACGCGTCAATAGCCCTTAAGGGCTATGGTCGCTTTGGTAACCTCGGCGCGGCGTGGATGCGTCCACAAGGTAAATCCCCGTTACGACTGCGGGCGCATTCAACCTTATCACCCAAATGCGCCCGCTTAATCTTTTGCGGGTCTTCAGACACTCTTACAGGCTTTCCAGAAGTCCGGTCAGCAAGTTATAGAAGGGCGGCACCGACGAGATCTTCACTCGCTCGCTGGGACTGTGCACGTCGACGATGTGCGGGCCAAAGGAAATCATCTGCATGCCGGGGTGCTTCTCGCCGATCACGCCGCACTCGAGACCGGCATGCATGGCGATGAGCTCGGGTTGCCTGCCGAAGACTTCCTGGTGGACGGCCCGGGCCTTGCGAACGATCTCGCTCGCGGGCTCGGGTTTCCAGCCGGGATAGTCTCCCGACTGTTCCACCGCAAACCCCGCCAGGTGAAATACCGTGGCCACCATGCGGGCGGCGGCGCGCTTGGCGCTCTCGATGGAGCTGCGCTGGCTGGTCGCAATCTCGACTTCGTCCAAGCCGGTGGTAACAATCGCCAGGTTAGTGGACGTTTGCACCAGGCCGGGTACGTCGGGGCTCATGGCCAGCACGCCGTGATGCTGGCTGGCCAGGAGATTCGCGATCAGAATGGCGTCGGCCTGGGCGATGACTTGCTTCGGACGCGGGGCGGATTCAACCTCGATGCGAAGGCCGCGCTCGAAGGAGCCTAGATCGCTCCGCGCCTCGGCCACATAAGCCGCCAGCAGGGACCTCAATTGCTCCTTGTGCGTGGAATCGAGCATCACGACAGCCGACGCTTCGCGAGGGATGGCGTTGCGCTTGCTTCCGCCCTGGATGTCGGCGATAGCCAGCGGCAGGGGGTCCATCAGAGCCTGCAGCGCGCAACCGAGGATGCGAACGGCGTTGCCGCGGCCTCGATGAATGTCGACGCCCGAGTGGCCGCCGGCCAGGCCCGAGACCTTGATGCGCCACGCTTCGCCGGATGGGGCGGCGCGGCGCTCGATCTTGCGCCGGGCCACCGAGTTGACGCCGCCGGCGCAGCCGATGCAGAGCGTGCCCTCCTCCTCGTTGTCGAGATTGAGGAAGTACTTGGACTTGAGCAGGCCAACGGGGAACCTGGAAGCGCCGGTCAGGCCGTTTTCTTCGTCCACCGTGAAGACGAATTCCAAAGCGCCGTGGGCGACCGTGTCGCTTTCCATCACGGCGAGCGCGGCAGCCACGCCCACGCCGTTGTCGGCGCCGAGAGTGGTGCCGTCGGCTTTGAGCCAGTCGCCATCCACCACCAGGCGGATGCCGTCGCTATCGAAGTTGTGGAGCGTGCCCTCGTTCTTCTCGCAGACCATGTCCAGGTGGCCCTGGATGGCGGCCGGAATGGCCGCTTCGCGTCCGGGGCGCGCCGGCTTGCGGACGACCACGTTGCCGGCGGGGTCGCAATTCGCTTGCAGGCGCAGGCCGCGGGCGAGATCAAGCACATAATCGCGCGCCGCGGCTTCCTTTTCCGAGGCGCGGGGGATGGCCGCCAGAGCAGCAAAGTGCTTCCAGACGGCCTTGGGTTCGAGATTGTCCAGGGCGGTAGGCATAGTCGGAATCATAATAGCCTACTGGCGCGGCGGGATGGCGGCTGGTCTCGTCCCAGGGCGGGTTCGCAATGTGTCTGGCGCATTCGGATTCGGCATTCCGAATCGAAACCGGAGTCCGCTGTCTGGAATCTAAGTTGCCATAGGAAGGCATCATGAGGATTCCAACGCCGCCGAGAAACACGATTCGCGCCGCGGCACTGTGCGCCGGCTTCACATTTGTCGCCGTGGCGGCGGACCCGGCATTGACGATTTACAACCAGGATTTTGCCGTGGTCCGCGAAACCCTGGCCCTGGATTTGCAGGCCGGCTCCAACACGGTTCGCTTTTCCGGCGCTACCGCGCACCTGGAGCCCGATTCGGTGATTCTGCGCGACCCCACTGGCAAGCGTGCTTTGGTGATCCTGGAGCAGAACTATCGCGCCGATCCCATTTCGCAGGAGCTGCTGCTGAATCTCAACGAAGGCAAGACGATCGACTTCGTGGTCCACATGCAGGATGGCTCCATGCGCACCGTCGCCGGCAAGATCGTACGCAGCGGCTATCTGCGCGGCGGCTATGTCCCGCATCAATCCGCGCAAAGCTACTGGGCGCAGTATGGGACCAACCAAGCTCCCACCGCGGGCGGGGGCAACAGCCAGCCGATCATCGAGGTCGACGGCAAGTTGCAATTCTCGCTGCCCGGGCAACCCATTTTTCCGGCGCTGGGCGAGGATACGATTCTCAAGCCGGCGCTCGATTGGATCATTCACTCCGGCGTGGCGGCGAAGTTCGATGCCGAGCTGAGCTATGTGACCGGCGGCATGACCTGGAACGCCGATTACAACGTGGTGGCGCCGGAGATGGGCGACACGCTCGACCTGGTCGGCTGGGTGACGCTCGACAACCAGAGCGGCAAGCAGTTCGACCACGCGCACATCAAGCTGATGGCCGGAGAAGTGAACAAGGTGAAGGAGCAGGGCTTTACTGTGATGGGCCGGGACGCGGCCTCTTTGATCACCGACGCTTCGCTGCCTCCCCAGGTGACCGAGCGATCGTTCGATGACTATCACCTGTACAACCTGCCGCTCGCGACCACGCTCCATGACCGTGAGACCAAGCAGGTGGAGTTCCTGCGCGGCAGCGGGATTCGCTCGCAACGGCTCTATGTTTATGACGGCCTGGTGGTCGACCGGAATCAGTACATCAACCCCGATTTGCGACAGATGCCGCAGTACGGCACCCAATCCAATCCGCACGTGTGGATCATGCGCGAGTTCGTCAACTCCGCGGCGAACCGCCTGGGGATGCAGTTGCCCAAGGGGCGCGTGCGTTTCTACCGCCGCGATCAGGACGGGCAACTGGAATTCACCGGCGAGAACGAGATCAACCACACGCCCAAGGACGAGACCGTCAGCGTCTACACGGGCAACGCTTTCGATATCACCGGCGAGCGGAAGCAGACCCACTACCAGGTGCAGATGCAGTATCCGAAAGGTTGGGCGGACGAGAGTTTCGAGATCAAGCTGCGCAATCACAAGAAGGAAGCAGTCACGGTGCACATCGTCGAGCATCTGTATCGCTGGTATAACTGGGTGATTACGGAGGAATCCGACGAGCATCATCCGATCGACAGCCGGACCATGGAGTACGACGTGACGATCGCGCCCGACCAGGAGAAGAAAGTCACTTACACCGCGCACTATACGTGGTAGCGCTGGACGGCGTTTGACCGAAGGTTCCGGTTGACCCCCGACCCGCGGGCGTACGACATGAAGTGGATCTCTTTCCAGCGTCAGGCACGGTTTAAGCTCCGTAGGAGCGAAAGAAAGTAGCCCACGGCGCGAGCCGTCGGGATAAGTCGGCAGTGAGGACGAGCCCCGGAACGGGGCGGAAGAGGCTTTCGCCAACCGTCTTCCGCCCCATTCCGGCGCTGGCAGGGAACAACCAGCTTCCACACGGCCGCACCGTCTTGCGCCCTCGGGCTGCCGCCGTCGCCTTGCGCACCCGCCACCATTTTCATGCCGCGCACTCCGGACTCGCCTGCCTCGCTCCGTAGGATCTCACTCCGTAGGATAATGGTCAGGCCTGTTTGGGCCAGGGAGCCGAGAACCAAATGAAACTTCTGGCGAAATTCAACCTGATTCTGGGAGTTGTCCTGGGTGCGGGACTGGTGGTTGCCGCAGCCGTCTCGCATCAGTTTCTGCAAAACGACGCGCGGGAAGAAGTGTTTCGCCAGGCGCGGCTGATGATTGGAGCGATGCAATCGGCTCGCGACTACACCAGCAATCAGATCAAACCTCTGCTGATTAAACAGGCGGAGCACCAGCGCTCGTTCCTGCCGCAGACGGTCCCGGCGTTCGCGGCCACGGAGAGTTTCGCCCAGTTGCGCGGGAGCTATCCGGACTATGCGTACAAGGAGGCGGTGCTGAACGCGACCAATCCGCGCGACCGCGCGGTGGATTGGGAAGCGGACGTCATCAACGAGTTCCGCAACCATCCCGGCGGACCGAAGGAACGGGTGGGAGAGCGGGACACGCCTAGCGGGCCTTCGCTTTACCTCGCGCGGCCGATTCAGTCCGCGCCGCCCTGCCTGGAGTGCCACAGCGAACCATCCGCGGCTCCCCCCGCGATGGTTCGGCGCTATGGGCCCAACAACGGCTTCGGCTGGGGACCGCACGAAATTGTGGGAGCGCAGATTGTCTCGGTGCCTATGGCGCTGCCGGTTCGGATGGCGAACCAGGCGTTTCAGACGCTGGTGATCTCTCTGGCGGCCGTGTTTCTGGCCAGCCTCATTTTGCTGGACCTCCTGTTACTCTTCGCCGTGGTCCGGCCTCTGCGCAGGCTCTCGACGATGGCGGACCAGATCAGCGTGGGACAAATGGACGTGCCGGAGCTGCCCGCGGGCGGCAGCGACGAAATCGCCGTCCTGGCCGGATCGTTCAACCGGATGCGGCGCAGCCTGGACCGGGCGCTCAAGATGCTGGGTTCCTAAAAGTCGGCGCTTGCCGCGGCGTTGCTATTGCTGCGGGCCGCTGCCGCTGTCCGGGCGGCGTTTCAGGGTCGGGCGGTCGCTGTCGTCGGTGCCGGTGCTGGAACCGGTGCCATCGTCCACCGGGCCGGTGCCGGTGCCAGGGGCGCGGCGCAACCGCGGCCGGTTCGGGTCTTCCTTGGAATCCACTTTGTGGCGGTTATGCAGCATGGCAAGCCTGCCTTTGACGTCGTTGAATTCCGAGGTGTTGACCACGTATTCGTCCTTGGGCTTCAGCTCGGTCTGGATCTCCTGCTGGGCGGCCTTGATCCGGTCGTCGTTCATCGGGTGGGTCATGAACACCTTGGCGATCGAGCCCGGTTTCCGCTTTTCCATGGTCTCGATCTTCTCGAAGAAATCCACGAACGACCTGGGGTCGTAGCCGGACTTGTAGAGGTACTGCAAACCGAAATGGTCGGCCTGCCTCTCTTCGGCGCGCGTGAATTGCAGCATGGTCAGAGGAATCGCCAAGCCCATGCCCTGGCGTATGGCGTAACCCGTCCAGGTCCAACCCGTTAACATGGAACCGGCGATCGCCCCGATCTCCATCAAATCGCCCTTGGTTTGCTGCCTGGTGGCGTGGCGGCAGGCCACGTGAGCAATTTCGTGCGCCATCACCCCGGCCAGTTCGGCTTCGGTGTCGGCTTTGAGAATGAGGCCGGAATTGACGAAGAAAAATCCGCCCGGCAGAGCGAATGCATTTACTTCCTCGGTGTCCAGGACTTTGATGGTGAACGGCACCTTGGCGTCCGAGTTGCGGACGATGTTCTGGCCGACGCGGTTTACGTACTCGGCAATGATCGGGTCGTCGACTACCTTGGCCTGGCGTTCCACCTCGGCTGCCAACTGCTTGCCAATCGCGATTTCCTTTTCGAGCGAATAGAAATTGATGCCAGCTCCCACGTCGCGATCCCCAATCGCGTCCGGATCGTTGTTTTTGTTCTTGCTATCATCGCCATACGCTACACCAGCCAGCAGGCTGAGTGTGGCGAAAGTTGTCACAAGAGACGTAAAGCGGCGCTTCATGGGGGAACTCCCTCTACCTACACTATACGCCCGAACCCGGCGCCCGAAACAAACCGTTCAATCATTTAACGTGGTGACGGGGCATGTGGTTTCATGCCATTGCGGAGAGCTTCAATAGAGCCCCAGGCTGATGACTTTGCCGGCTGAATCGACCAGCACGTCCAGTCGCCGGTCCACGTAGGAGTAGAATTTGCGACCCTTGGCGGCCTCGGTGGCGCTGACCTCGCCGCCCCACTGGCGCCGGCAGTCCTGCCAAGTCATGTTCAGCGGATAGACGAAGACGGTCCTCAGCAGGCCGCTTCCGGATTCGAAATCGAGCTCGAGTTCCTTGTAGCGGCCGGTTGGATCGGGGAACGCAAAAATCTGGCCATTGACGCTCTGGTTGTCGCCGTAAGCCGGCCGCTGGCGAAGCGGCTGGCCGAGCAGAAAGCGGGCATCGTCGGCCGTCCACTGGCCGATCATCTTTTGGCAGAAAAGCGCGCTGTTTTGTTCGAATGCCGGGGGGTAAACGACCTTGGTGGAAGCATGGGGAGCGTCTCCAGCCGCCGCGGGGAGACTGGGCTTGGCCGATTCGGCCGGCGCGGAGCCCACGGCAGGCGCGGGCTTGACTGCCTCCGTCTTCTTAACGGGCGCTCCCGGCAGCAGCACAATCACATCGTCCTGTTCCGCGTCCTGGTTGCGCAGAACCGGGGGCACCGGCGCTGGGGATGATTGGGTTTTTGGGCGGTCTGGCGAGTCCGCCGCAATGGCCAGCCAGCCAGCCATCAGGCAAATCGCGACACCCAAGACCCTTTTCATAAGTATCCTCAACAAAACACGGACTGATACACTTCAAAAGTAGCCGATCGGGAACAGTGTTGCGATCCCGAATTTGGCAAGTAACGGGATGCTAACCAAAGTTAGTACGCAAAAGGAATTGCCCTAGGCCCGCAATCATCGGTGTTGGGCGCCGAAGAGGTTCTCGACGAAGCCCGGTTCGATGGGCCAATAGCCGTAAACCCGCTTGCCGCCGCTCGAGAAACTGCCGGCCGCGAGCACGCCGCTGAGATCGGCCGGGTTGGGGCTCTGATTCTCGCGGGCAATCATCTGGCGGAGCACGCTGGTGACACGGGTCAGTTCGAGCGCGGCGTCCGCCGCATCGATCTCATTATGGCAGAGCACGTCCAGTTTGGCGGCCATGCGCGGGCCTTCGGGCGCGAAAGCCAGGGTGACGCTTTCCGCCTCTCCCAGGCTGTGCGCGAACATGCGGGTGCCTGCCGGCAGACCGTCGCCGGAGCGCAGCATGGCAACCGGGACGGAAAGCCACACCGGCGATGCGGACGGAACGGCCGGAGTGCCGGGCGCCGGAGTGGCCAGGCGCAAAGCGGCCGAAGCATCCGGGCTGACCGCCAGTGCCATCAGGCCGGAGCGCAGCGGGAAGAACGAAATCCGGCGCTCCGGGAGAGTGCCTTGCATGCGGCAAAGATCGCGCTCGCAGCGGCCGCCTTGCTCGGCCACGTAGGCGCGTAGCCGGGGCCAATCGAAACGCCCGTCGATCAGCAGGAATTTGCCGGTGGGGGCGAAAGCCGCCAGAACCCGATCCAGGTCCCGCTGGTAGTTGAAATTGGTCTCGCGCACGAAGCGCAGGTATTCGGGGTCCTGGCCCGCCTGCGAGCCGTCCAGCATTTGCAGAATTCCGGCGCGCCGCAGCGCCTGGAAGTCGACCGAAAGAAGCAGCGCGTTATCGGCGGGCAGCCGTTCGAGAAGCCGTGTGGTAGTGAACGGCTGCGACCGGTACCAGTCGACGCCGGCGGCCAGGAGCGCTGCGGCGGCCAGCGCCGCCCCCAGCCAATACAAGCGGTTCGGGAAGCTCACCTCACCAGTATCACACCCTCCATGGCACGGGCTGCCGGGCTGCGCCAGCCGGGATTGGTGGCGCATTCGAGCCTAAAGATTTCCGATTTTCGGACGATTCAGGTAAGTGGCTGGGGTGTCGATGGAACTGCTGGTGGCGCGACAACCGATCTTCGACGCGCAGATGCGTGTGTTCGGCTACGAGATGCTGTTCCGTTCGAGCAACCTCAACCAATTCGACGGGACGGAAGAGAATGCCGCCACGGCCCAGGTGATCAGCGCGGTTTTCGGCTCGGCGGAAACGGACCAGTTGAGCGGGCGCAAGAACACTTTCATCAATTTCCCGCAGAAGATGCTGCTCGATGGCACGGCTTCCATTCTGCCGCCGGAGCAGACCGTGGTGGAGATTCTGGAGAACGTCGAGGCCGGCGACGATCTGTTGGAGGCGTGCCGCAAGCTGCGGGACCGGGGCTACCGGCTGGCTCTCGACGGCTTTACGGTTCCGGAAAGAGGGGAAGGCCTGGTTTCCCTCGCGGATTTTCTCAAAGTGGATTTCCGCGCTGCCAGCTTGGCGCAACAAGCGGATGCCGCCACGCGATTCAAAGGCAAAGTCGGGCTGTTGGCGGAAAAGGTGGAAACTCAGGAAGAATTTGGCAACGCGCGCGACATGGGCTATGAGTACTTTCAGGGTTTCTTTTTTGCCCACCCGGTGATTTCTTCCACCCGCCAAATTCCCGGATTCAAGCTGCAATTCCTGAGAATCCTCCACGAACTTCACCAGCCGGAGATGGACTTTCGCAAGTTGGCGGACCTGCTCAAGCGCGAGCCCGGACTTTCCTACAAGCTGCTGCGGTTCGTCAATTCGGCGTGGTTCGGTCTGCGCTCGCCGGTCGAATCTCTCCATCGCGCACTGGTCTCGCTCGGCGAGGACGCCGCGCGCAAGTGGCTGTCGGTGCTGACGATGGCTAACCTGGCGTCGGACCGCCCTACCGAGCTGGCGATCAGCACGCTGGTGCGGGCGCGCTTCTTTGAGTCGCTCGCCCAGGAAGCCGGCTTAACGAAACTGCGCGACGATTGCTTTCTGGTGGGCATGTTCTCGCTCCTCGATGCCATGCTGGGCCGGCCGCTGGCGGAGTTGGTGGAAGGTTTGAATCTGCACGGGCAGATCACGCGCACGCTTCTCGATCGCCCGGATCCGAGCGATGAGATGCCGCCGGTTTGGAAGCTCGTGCTCGCGTACGAACGCGGCGATTGGGACACACTCGGCGGCGACGCGCCGGCGCTCGGCCTGAAGCCGCACACCCTCACCGGCTGTTATGCCGAAGCGGTAAAGTGGGCGGACAGCGCGGAAATAGCGTAAATCCTGGCTTGCCGCCGAGTTTACTGAACGCAGCCGATCCAGTCCCGTTCGATTTCCGCCGCTACGGAACGAAGGAGCATGGTGACGGAAACAACCACTCGCGGCTTCCCATTCTCCGCTCTGACAATTACTCCTTCGACGCCCGCTAGCGGTCCATCGTCGATGGAAACTCGTTGACCGGTTTGCAGGTAGGGCCACGGCGTGCAGGCGACCCTGGAAGCCACTAAGGTCTGGACAGAGTGGATTTCGATTTCGCTAATCGGGACCGGGCTATTGCCTACGCCGACGATCTGCGCCACGCCAGCCGCATTGAGGACTCGGAGGCGGTCCCCCAGCGCAAACCTGCAAAACAAGTATCCGCCAAACATGGGCACTTGCAGCGTCTTGACTCTGTCGGACCAACGCCGTCTTACCGTGCATAACGGCAAGAAAGTCTCAAAGCCGCGCAGACAAAGGTCGTCGTGCGCTCGAACCTCGCAGCGCGATTTCACGCGAATGCCAAACCAATCGGTGCTATGCAATGGCCCAAATCCCGCCAATCCAATAATATGAGCGCGAAGCAGCGCGCTCAACCCTGCAAAAAGTTAGGTACTTGCTAGGGTAACAACAATCGATAGAACTTTAGCCGGCCAAGTTATCAAAAAGAAGCCGAATTTTACAGTCCTTACATACTTGACGCATCTCAATATAAGTGAAATTCGGATGCAATTTGTGACAAGCGCGCCGGATCATTTCTCTTGCCGGCTGCCACCCGGCCGCTTGGATTATCCGTCGGGGTTTCTCGAATGCAACGCACTCTGCGACGTGGCGAGCATGGCAATCATGAGTATGGGCCACGAGCCGAGCGCGGGGCGCGAGAACGGATAATCCACAAGTGCGTGAAGCAGCACGGCAATCACGCCGATCCCCCACACGGAGCGGAAGGCCGGGCGTAAGCACCACAAGAAGAGGGTGGCGATCACGATGCCGAAGAGGATGCCGCCCTCGGCCATCCACTGGAGCCAGTCGCTGTGCGCCTGATTGGCGAAGACGCCAAAATCGACGATGGCGTAACGCGGATACACGGTGGGCCAGGTGCCCAGCCCGGTGCCGAGCCAAGGGTGAGCGGCGGTCATATGGAGCGAGGAGATATCGAGCTGACGGCGCATTTGCATGGGATCGGGCTCCCAGAAGCGATTCCACACGCTCTCCCATCCCACCACCGAACCAAACACACCGAACAATACGGCCATTCTGAGAAGCGCCGCGCCGACCGACCTGGCGCTGGCCCGGCCGCGGGCCCACATGAGCGCGATCACAACCAGCACTTCCGCGGTCACCAGCACGGCGCCGGTGCGCGACGCGGAGGCGATCACGGACGCGAAGAGGGCGGCAGCCATCCCGGAATACAGCAGCGAATCGCGTTCCCGGCGCAAGGCCTCATAGAGGGCGATGGGCAGTACGACTTCGACGAAGGCCGCATAGTGGTTGCGGTAGAGAATCGGACCCATCACGTAGTCGGTGTACTCGGTGGAGAACAGCCAGAAGATCTTGCCGTGCGAAGTAAAGGTCTGCACGGTGGCCACTACGGCTACCACAAAACCGAACCAGAGCATCGCGGAACGGAACCAGTGACGAGCCTCGGTTTCGCGGAAAAGACAGACACCGGCGAGAAAAACCGCCAGAAACGTGGCCCAGCGGACCACCGCGGTCTCGGTGTCGAAGGCGTAGGCGGTGTGCCCGGTGGCCCATTGCAGAAGGCCCCACGCAACGGCGAACGACAAGGGGAACAGAGGATAGAGATCGGTGCGGCGCATGCGCCGGATTCCGAAAACGGCGAGGGCGGCCACAGCCAGGGTGAAAACTCCAACCTGGAAAACAGTGACCGGCCAATAGGCCGGCACCCAAAGTGTCAGGATCGCGAAGAAAAAGAGCGCCGCCAGAACGACGTGCATTCCTCAGTATAGTGTCGGGTAGACAGCTTCGCGCTTACCGTTTACGGCGTGCTGGCGGACGGCGAAGAACTGCTGAATGTGCCCGCCGCAGCCAACCCGGCCACGGTGCCGGCCGCGGCAACGCCGCCAATAATCGCAATCCTTGCGCCCATCGAAAGTCCGGTCGCAACCGCCCCACCCGCGCCTGCGCCGCCTGGGATTGCGCCGCCGGCAATGCGGCAAGAAGTGGCTTTGATGGTGGCCACTTGAATCAATTGCGAAGCCGGCGACGGGGGCGTAGCGCCCGGAATGATCGAGCCGGTTACTTCGACGCACTTGCCAACGAACTTCGCCAGGTCCGGCCCTTCCAGTTGGACGGTGACGTGGGTTGTGTCGTCGGTGAGGAAATACTTCCCGTCCTTGAATTCCTCGACGCCCGTCATATCGAAAGCGGTGGCAGCGCCCGCTTGCGCACCAAAGGCGAGCGCCAGGCCCGGACGCACGCTGGCAACCAAAACGCCGGCCGCGCTGCGCACATCGGCGGAGCCGCTGCGGGCGGCAACCGTAATGCTCGATGGCGACATAACCTCAACCTGCACGACGCTATCTTTCGCCGACGGGGAGATGCGCAGGGTGTCCGCTTCGATGACGTGAGTTCCCGCATCCTTCACGACGCCCGTGCCCTTCTCGAGGATGGTGTGATCGCGATAGACTTTGGCGCGCGAATCCGGGGAAAGCGTAATCTCCACGCTGGCCAGTTCGATTACCGAGCGCGCCGCGGTGGTTTCGATCAGGTTGCCGTCGAACAGGGTGCCATTCTGGCGAATGGTGGATCCATCGACCCGGAACTCCCCATTGGACCTGATGAATCCGATCGAAAGGGGCGCCGCCATGGCCGCGAACAGCAGGCAGGCGACGACAGTGAGAAAAATTGCCAACTTCGACATTATTTGGGCTCCAATAATTCTGTTCTTCATTTAAAGTATACCTATACGCGTCAAATGACAATAGGGCCATAAAGGGCTATAAGGGACAAATGGGGCCTTAAAGGTCTTTAAATGTCTGATTTAGTCTTGCAAACGTCGTACGTGCAGTACACTGGTTCCTGATTGGGATGAATTATTACGAGGAACTCGGCATCCGGCAGGACGCGGCGATCGAAGAGATCCGCCAGGCGTACAAGATGCTGGCGCGCCTGCTGCATCCGGATGCGCAGCCAGACGCGCGTTTGAAGGCCATGGCCGAGTGCCAGATGAAACGGCTGAACGAAATTCTGGCGACACTTACGGATTCGCAGAAACGCCGGCTGTATGACGAGAGCCTCCACGAGAGCCCCAGAGCTGCTTTAGAATGGGCGCCGGCGGCCCCGCCCGACTACTGGTACTATAACGTTCTCCATCTCGGCCTGCGGCACTGGTTCTGGGTTTTGGTCGGGGTGGTAGTGGTTGGCGTCGGCCTCTGGTGTTTGGAGCAACGCGCTCCGGAGGCAGCGCAGGCGGTGCTGCCGCAGAACGAGGCTGTGCCCGATGGGCCGGCGATTAGCCGCCCGGCCGTCAGCGGATCGGCAATTGGCGGACCGGCCAGTGGCGTGCCACAACGCCGGTATCTGCCGTCCGCGATTCAGCCGGCGCCAGCGCACCCCGCCGCGCCAGCCTTACACGAAATGCCCCAGGCCGGCGCTCTCCCGGTCGCAGTCAGAACGGAGGCAGCGGTCGAGCCGAACCCGCCGCAGCCATCGCACTCTTCTCCATCCCAAGAATCCGCGCCTCCGAACCCGATTGCGGTTGCGGAGCCTCCGCGCATCGCGCCAGCGGAGCCAAAGGTGGAACCCCCACGTTCCGCGACGAAGGCGAACGAGTTTTCGTTCGCGGGAGACTGGTTCTACGCTCCTGAGACAGCGGGCAAGACCGATCCCAATCTCTATCCGGCGACCTACGTCGAGTTTATCCTGGCGGAAGAGGATGGCGGCCTGGTGGGCCATTACCGGGCTAAGTACAGGGTCCCGGATCGGGCGATTTCCCCCGAGGTGCAGTTTCGCGTGCAAGGCAAGTCGTCGAACCGGAAATCGTGTAAGCTGACGTGGTCGTCGGAAGACGGCGCGCAAGGCGAGGCGGAATTGACGCTGCGTTCTTCGAACCAGATGAACCTGACCTGGTGGACCACCGTGTTCGGCCGCCGGGCGGCCTTGAGTTCCGGCATGGCGGTGTTGGTCCGGCAGCAGGCTCCCTGATGTGGTTTCGAATCGCGCGGTTTCTGACGATCGCGATTGCGGCCGCCGGCTTTGCCGCCGCCGCCGTATGGAGCGTGCGGTTAGGCTGGGCCGACTATTGGTTTCGGCAAGAGACCCTGAAGGGGACGGAGAAGGCCATTTCGGTCACTCCCGGCCAAGCGGCCTATTATTACCGGCTGGCCCTTCTTTCTTCCGACGATAACCCGGCCAAAGCGATCGGGGCACTGAGGCGCGCCGTGGCTCTCGATCCGGCCGATGCGCACTCCTGGATCGACCTCGGTTTGCTGTACGAGGCCGGCGGCGACAACACGCTGGCGGAGCGGTGCCTGCTGCGCGCGGTCCAAGAGGATGCACAGTACCTGCCGGGATGGACCCTGGCGAACTATTATTTTCGCCGCAACGATGCGCCGCGGTTTTGGTTCTGGGCCAAGCGCGCGGCGGCCATGGCCTACGGCGATCCGCTACCGTTGTTCCGGTTGTGCGGACAAATGGAGGAGGACGGTAATCTGATCGATCGGCTGGCGATCTCCGACCCCTCGGTGCGCGCAAGCTACCTTTCCTACCTGGTCGGACAGGACCGCATCGATCTGGCCGGTCCGGCCACCCGGCGGATACTCGAGGAGAACCGGCGGCCCGACACGCCGCTTCTGCTGGCGGTGTGCGACCGGCTGCTGGATCGAAGCCGGGCCGGCGAGGCTCTCCATATATGGAACCGGCTGGCGGAGACGCATCGAATCCCGTTTGGCGCGTGGAGCTCCGCCACGCGGTCCCTGCTGGTGAATGGCGCCTTCACGGTAGCGCCCACATCACAGGGCTTCGACTGGCGGCTGCCCGAAGTGGATGGCGTCACCGCGGCCAGTGAGGAGAGCCCAGGCGGGCTGCGGCTCACATTCTCCGGGCGCCAGCCGGAGCGTTGCGAAGTGCTCGACCAGTATGTTCCGGTTCAAGAGAACAGGAAGTACAAGCTGACGTTCCTGTACCGCACTTCCGGGATCGCGTCCGGCACGGGCCTGGCCTGGCGCATCGTAGACATAAACGGCGCCAGGAGCTTGGGAGAAGGGCGGGACTTGTCCGCGGAAGAGGAGACGCAGGACCAGGTCTCTTTTGGCACACCGTCCGGTTGCGGCCTGGTGCGCGTGTCGCTGCTCTACCAACGGAGCCTGGGGACCACTCGCATCGCGGGGTTTATCGTCCTGCGATCGATCGCCCTGGAAGCGGCGGATTAACTGGCGCGGAGAAATTCGGTTTTTAGCATCTGAACATCTATCATGCACTGAATTCTCCGCCGGTGCTTAGTACCGCGGGTGACAGGAAATCCTGGACTTCGGATCAGCGCGGCGGTATAGTCAGCTTTACTCCGAACAGGAACGGACGAATCAACTCATGGGCCCTGCACGCAAACACGAACTGGACAAGCGACTGGCAGACTATTCCGCTACGCTTCGTTCCTCCCGGCTGGAGGAGACGCGCAAGCAGCGCTCCGGCAACTGGCAGATTTACGCGGCGGTCACCGGTTCGGCTCTGGCGATGGCGACCAGTGCGGCCGCTGGGACGATCGAGGTTAAGAGCGGTCCCATCAACGTCGTTGCGGGACCGATCCCCAACGTCTCGTCTGTCAGCGCTAGCGTCGGCCCCCTGCGTACGCAGGCATCTGCGAATATACAGTTGAACAGCGCACAAGGCGCCGCGATTCCCGTAAGCTTCCGGATCGGCGTCAATCAGACTTCCGGGGACGGCGTTAGCAACGGGGCCGCGTGGCTCAACGGTGGGAGCCAGGTTGGCTTTCTTCACGGCACCAGGTCCGCTACCTTCTTTGTGAAGAATCTGGCCTCGGGGACTAAGACCTCCGCCAAGGCCGGCTTTTTCTCGACCGGCAAGAACTTTGTGGCCACTCAGCAGGCCCGCTTCTCTTCCACGGGCTCCGGCTCCAGTTTTGCGCGTGTCGATCCCGTTTTCGCCTATGGTTGGGCGAAGAGCCTGATAGGCTATGCCGGCTTCTCCTTCTCGTACGGCGGCCAGAAGAACTACGGCTGGGTCAAACTCCAGTTCACTACGGGCACTAACGGCTTGGCTAACCAAATCGAAGCGTACAACTGGCAGTACACCACCGAGGGCAACGCCTCCCCCGAACCATCCACGTTCGCCTTGGCGCTGCTGGCGGCCGGAGCGGCCGGAGTAGCCGCACTGCGGCGCCGCAGAAAAGCCGCCGCGTAATCCGGCCCGCGCCGTTTCTCGTCCGCACAGCCTTTGTATTAATCTGTATTCATCGCAATGACGCCGCGCAAGATTCTTCTGGTCGGGTGGGATGCCGCGGACTGGAAGATCATCCATCCGTTGATGGACGCCGGCAAAATGCCCAACGTCCAGCGACTGGTCGAAAACGGCGCGATGGGCCAGATCGCCACGCTGCACCCGCCGCTTTCGCCGATGCTGTGGACTTCCATCGCCACCGGAAAACGGCCGTTCAAGCACGGCATTCACGGCTTCTCCGAGCCAACGCCGGATGGGCGCGGGGTGCAGCCGGTCACCAACCTATCGCGAAAGTCGAAGGCGCTGTGGAACATTTTCCATCAAAACGGTCTGCGCAGCGTGGTGATTGGCTGGTGGCCCAGCCATCCCGCCGAGCCGATCGACGGCGTGATGGTTTCCGACCATTACCACCGCGCCGGCAGGCCGCTTGCCGAGGGCTGGCCGCTGCTGGCCAACACGGTCCATCCGCCGGAACTGGCCGCGACGCTGGCCGATCTGCGCATGCATCCCGACCTGCTGACGCCGGAGATGGTCGAGCCATTCATTCCGCTGGCCAGGGAGATCGATCAGGATAAGGACAAGCGCCTGGCAGGGGTGATGCGGACGCTGGCGGAATGCGTGAGTATGCAATCCGCCGCTACCTGGCTGCTGGACAACCAGCCGTGGGATTTCTTCGCCGTCTATTACGACGCGATCGATCACTTCTGTCACGGGTTCATGAAGTACCATCCGCCGCGGCAATCGTGGATCCCCGAGCGCGATTTCGAGGTGTACCACAACGTGGTCTCGATGGCGTATCAGTTCCACGACCAGATGCTGGGCACGCTGCTGAAGAAGGCCGGCGAAGACACCACCGTCATTCTCATGTCGGATCACGGCTTCCATCCGGACCACCTGCGTCCGGCGTCGATTCCCGACATCCCGGCCGGGCCCGCCATCGAGCATCGCGATTTCGGTATTCTCGCCATCGCCGGGCCCGGAATCAAGAAAGACGAACTGCTGCACGGGGCATCGCTGCTGGACGTCGCGCCGACCATCCTGACTCTTTACGGACTGCCGGTGGGCGAAGACATGGATGGCAAGGTGCTGACGCAGGCGTTCGTGGAAGCGCCGGAGGTCGCGTTTATTGCGAGCTGGGAAGAGGTTCCGGGCGCGGATGGACGCCATCCGCCGCATACGCTGCTCGATCCGGTGGCGGCGCACGAAGCGCTCGAGCAGATGATCGCGCTGGGGTATATCGAACGCCCGGACGAGAATCGCGAGGTGGCCGTGGAACGAACCATCCGCGAGCTACGCTATAACCTCGGAGAGGCGTACCAGGACGACGACCGGCACATCCAGGCGTACGAAATCTTCAGCGAGCTCAATCGCGCCGATCGCGATGAGCAGCGTTTCGCCATTCACCTCTTCGCTTCCTGCCAGGCGCTCGGCATGACCGGCGAGATGCGCGCGATTGTCGACGACCTGGATGGCCGGCGGCGGGTGCTGTTTGAAGAGGCGAAGGCGAAAATCGAGGAGTTGCGCAAAGCCGCCATCGAGCGCGCGCGCGAGCGCAAGGATTCCGCGGAGGAAAAGGCCGCAGCCGGACCCGAGTCGCTGTTGAGCGCGGACGAGCGCAAGGAACTTGCGCGCTGGCGCAATCTGGCGCGCTATCAGCCGCCCGCAATCGATTATCTGAAAGCGCAGGTATTGACGGCGGAGAAGCGCTATCCGGAAGCGCTGGCCGCGCTGGAGCGGGTGTCCCAAGCGCACCTGGTGCGGCCGGGCCTGTTTCTGCAAACCGCCGATTTGTATCTGCGCCTGCGGCGCTGGCGCGACGCGCAACAGGTTTACGAAAAGGCGCTCGAGATCGATCCCGATAACGCGCAGGCGCATGTGGGCATGTGCCGGATGGCTTTGCGGCGCAGGCGATTCGCCGCCGCCGCGCAGTCGGCCCTGGATGCGCTGCAGAGAGTCTACGACTACCCGCTGGCCCATTTCCTGCTCGGGCTCGCGCTGGTGGGCTTGCAGGAATACGAGCGGGCGGCCGAGGCGTTCCGCGCGGCGATTTCCTTCAATCCGAACTTCCCGGAAGCACACGTGCGCCTGGCGGCGCTGCTCGAGAAGCACCTCGGCGACGCCGAATCCGCGCGCGAGCACCGGCGCTTGGCGCGCCGCATGAGGAGACGCAGGACCACGCGTCCGGCGCGCCTTTCCGCGATGGAACGAGTGGAAAGGGCCGCTGCCGTTTCGGTAACACCCGATCGCCCGCCCGCGGCCGGGACGGCGGAGATGCCTCCGCTGGCGGAATCGATCGTGGTGGTGACCGGCTTGCCACGATCGGGAACCTCCATGCTGATGCAAATGCTGGCGGCGGGTGGCTTGGGCGTGTTATCGGACGGATTGCGCGAACCGGATGAAGACAATCCGCGCGGCTATCTGGAATTCGAGCCGGTGAAGAATCTGTTGAGAGACTCGAAGTGGCTTTTCGCCGAGCGGGGAAAAGCCATCAAGATTGTGGCGCCCCTGCTAGCCGCTTTGCCGGCAGGCCTGGCCTGCCGGGTGATCCTCTGCGACCGCAATCTGGATGAAGTGCTCGATTCGCAGGAGCGGATGCTGGTCCGCCGGAACCGGCCGCTAGCGGCGACGCCGGAACGCCGGCGCATGCTGAAGGACGAATATGCGCGCACGCTGGGCCGTGTGAAAGCAATGCTGGCGCGCCGCCCCGCCACCGAACTTCTGGCGATAGAATACAGCGCCGCGATTGCCGATCCGGCGGCCACGGGGGAGAAGCTGAATCGGTTTCTGGGCGGCGGCCTGGACGTCGCAAAGATGGCCGGCGCGATCGATCCCGCTCTCCATCGGAGCCGCGCGGATACCTCCCGTTAGGCCCGCTCCAGATGGCAGCTCGACCGGAACGGTTGTAGTTGGCGGGCCGAAGCGCCTGCGGTTGGCAGGTCGGGGACCTGCCCCACTTCTCCGGTCAGTTTCCCTCGGAAGGGCCGCTGCGTTCGCGCGTGATGAAGTAGAGGAACGCCACAAACAGCAGAAACCCTCCGGCGTAGAGCAAGAACTCCCGGCGCCTTCGTTTCCACTGAATGGCGCCGCGGGTCGCTTTAACCTCGCGGTCCTTCGGGACTTGACCGGCAGCAGCTTCTTCGACCGCATACCGGAAGTGTAAAGCGCGGTATCCACAGTCCTTGCATCGATACGGGTACCGCGAGGCCAGACTGGCCAGGTGTTCCCACAGACCGCGCCGGTGGGAACGGTGAAAGTGATCGGCTTTACATTTGGGACAAAACACAGACTTGTAAATCCCCAGAACCGTTATTTTACTTCCAATTCTACTTCGAAGTCGGGTCGTCTCCAAGACTGGCGCCGCCGGCTGGCGCCACGGGCATCATGGCGGACGCGAGATTGCCATCCCGCCGCAGCCGAGCAAGCCGATTCCGAGAGGCTCTCGGGACGAGCCAGCTTGTGAAAAGCGTGAAAAACCTTTTCGGTCCACCCGTTCCAATTGGACAATCGCAGCTAAGACTCCAAGCGATATGGCCGATCAGAGTGAGTGAAGCAATCTGGCAGTTCGCCGGGAAAAACCGGCGGGCATGCCAACTGCTCCGAGGAGGGTACTATGTATTCCTTGACGAAAACGTCGGTGGCCGCACTGGCGGTCGTGGTCTTCGCCGGAGTTCCGTGCCGAGCCCAATTGAGTTCGTACGTTCAACCGAATTCATACGTTCAGCCGAGCTCGAACTCTCACCTGAATTCGTATTCTCACCCCGATTCGTGGTGGTGGGTCACCTCTGGCGTCACGATGCAAGTGGCGGGCAGTTTTGCCGATTGGGCAACCAGTTGGAAGCAGCCGGAGGGAAACTCGCTGCTCGCACAATCCTCCGGGACGTATGCCGGCCGATTCTATCGGACAGGTACTGCGCGCAAGGGCTTGCTCAGCGGTGGCATCGCTTTGGTGAGCTATGCCGTGGCCTGGAAGTTTCCGAAGACCCGCAAATATGTCGGCATGTTCAATATGTCCGCCGGTGCGGGCTTCGCCGCGGCGGCTTTGCGGAATATCGAGGTGAATCCGTATTACAAGCCATGAGCAATCGTGCAACTCCCGGCATTTCCTCATTGCGGTTTCAGTGAACGGCGGTGTGGCTGGCGGCCACGATGGCTCGAAAGAGTCTGGCGCGGAGAGGAGGCGCCTGTCAAACTGAAGGCGTGAGGGCAACCACCAGCATCTAAGACGAGGAGGCCAGGATGAAGCGGACTCTGTTATTGGTGTCCCTGGGCCTGACGGTCGCATTTGTGAACAGCCGCCTGACGACCGTCAAGGCGCAAGCCGGTCAGCCGGGCAGTTTGGTCGAGCCAGACACGGCCGAGGTGTTTTATGGGCTTCGAGACGGCAAGCTCATCCCATTGGAGCGTGAGATTGCGGCCACGGTCGCCAAAGCCGGCGGCTTCTTCGTAACGAACATGAGATCGGCATTGGTGTTTCCGGGCGCCAAATCCCCTGTCCGGTTGCGCGCCAGCGAGCCCCTGGAGTTTGTGGTGCGATCGGAGTTGGCGTGGTCGGATTTCGACCCGAATGCCCGTTACTTCCTGCGCCGCTTGGATGAGAAGAAAAAACAGCGGGAGTTAGTCGTTATGACGGGACATTTCTCTCCGTTCGGTTCGTCCACCGAGACCACCGTAGCCCAGGGTGCGTTGCCTGTCGAGTTCAGTAAGTATGGCAATAGCTCGTTCAAAATGCGTACCGGACCGATTCCCCCCGGCGAGTACGCCGTCAGCCGCCTCCGTGCCCAGACTGCTTTCTGCTTTGGCGTGGACTAGATCCTCGACCGGCAGATTCAGTTCTATCGGAAAGACCGCTCCCTGCGGTCGCGGCTCCGTTCGGAGGCGCGGCGAGGCCGGCGATCCGAGTCCATTCGGGCGCAGCATATTCTGAAACACACTGGCCGTTTCCTGTATTCTACTGGGGTCTTCGCGGGGAATAACGTCATACGGTCTGGATGTCCGGCAACGCATTTTCGCCGGCGGCCTGGATGCGCCAAGCGGAAGTCGTCTTGACTGGTAAGTCATGCATACAGATGACCTCAGGTGCGCGTGCACTTTCTCGGGCAGAAGCGATAACTCACTTGCCAGCCACCCGCCTCAAGAAAAACGAGAATACTTTTGCTCTGCCGTGACTGTAGTACATCTGAGTTTTGTCCGAGTGCTTCAGCCGGAACGCCATCATGGGGCTCACCATGGCGGAAGCCTGCCGAGGTCAAGCTGCACATGCACTGGTTTGCACTTACCGTCAAGCCGCGCCACGAAAAGGCCGTCGCCGAACATCTGATGGCCAGATCGATCGAGTCCTATTCGCCGGTCTATCGCGAGCGCCGCCGTTGGTCGGACCGTATCCGGACGGTGGAGCTGCCGCTGTTTCCGAGATATGTTTTCTGCCGGTTCTCTTTCGCGGAACGGCTGAAAGTCATCAGTATGCCCAGTGTCCAGTCGGTGGTTGGATTCGGCGGCGAGCCCACCCCCGTCGAGGACCGGGAGATCGATGCGGTCAAAACGCTGGTCGGCTCAGGTCTGGAGGTTGCTCCGTGGCATTACCTCCGCGTCGGGCAGCGCGTTCGGATTTGCCAGGGCCCGTTGTCCGGCCTGGAAGGAATTCTGACCCGCGAGAAATCGGGATACCGCGTAGTGATCAACGTCGAATTGTTACAGCGTGCGGTCGCGGTTGAGATCGACCGGAACTTCGTCGGGACCATCGACGGCGCCCAGCCGGCTTCGGCCAGCTCGTCTTAATACCACTCTTCTCCCAAACAGGATCTTGCGATTGGCGAGGGCCCGTCTGCAGGAGGCGCAAACGCCACGATCGCGAAGAGATCGAACCATCATCTTCCGGCTCACGCAGGCTGAATACGACCGCCTGAGACTCGCTTGTGCCGCGGCCGGGGCTCGCACGCTCTCCGAATACACGCGGTCGGAACTTCTGGATGCCTGCGCGGCCGGCTCGGAAGGTTCAGCCAATTCGAGAAGATTCCATTCCATCGACGAGAAGCTCGAAGAACTGAAAACGATGATGAAACGCATTTCCGAGCGGGTACCGCCGGAGGCGACGTGAATCGATGATGCCCCTTCCCGCCGGTCCAAAAACGCGAGCCTTGCGCTGGCTTCGCTGGATGACTCTGCTGCTGCTTCCCGCCGCGGCCGCTTGCGCTCAAGCCAATCCCGCGGCGCCGTTGCCGGGCGGCGCCGGTGCACATTCCTCCGCCGAAGCCACGGCCCCGGAACCGGGTTCGTCCTACGTCCCCATGGGTAGCTGGATCTACGACGCGCTGGACCGCCTGGCCGCGTTCGGTCTCATCCCTTCGCAGATCGCCGGGCTTCGCCCCTGGACGCGCACGGAATGCCTGCGCCAGACCCGCGAAGCTGAAAAGCATTTTCAAGGATCGCTCGGCCGGTACACTTCGCAACAAATGACGGCCGATCTGTCCGCGATCGGCGTCGAAGTCGCCGGTCTTATCTCCGCACTCCATCGCGAGTTGGACTCGTTTGGCCTCGCGGCACCTTCTATCACCGTGCAGTCCGTCTATACGCGCAACGGCGCGATTGCCGGTCCGGCGCTCGACGATAGCTTCCATTTCGGCCAGACCTGGACCTTAGACAATGGCCGGCCCTTCGGACGAGGCTGGAACTCCTATACCGGCTTCACGGCGGACGCCGGATCGGGCCGATTCGTCGCCTACATGAGCGGGGAGTATCAGCACGCCCCGGGCAGCGACCCTTACTCCCTCGCGGTGCGCGAGGCCATTTCGACTATGGACAATATTCCCCTCCCGCCGGCCGTGGCGCGATCCGATACCAGCCGCTTCCGCGCCATCGAAGCCTACGCCGGATTCCGCTTAGGGGAGCTGGAGTTCACAGCCGGCAAGCAGGCTCTCTGGTGGGGGCCGACTTATGACGCGCCGCTTTCGTTCTCCAACAACGCGGAGCCCACCAAGAATCTGCGGATCTCCACGCTGCACCCAATTCGCTTGTGGAGCCTGGCAGAGATCCGGGCCGAGTTCGTCATCGGCAAACTGGGCGGGCAGCAGTATACCTGGCGGCCCTGGTTCAACGCGCAGAAGCTGTCTTTCAAGCTCACCGACAACCTCGAGATGGGTTTCACGCGCTGGTCGATATTTTGGGGCGTGGGCCATCCGATGACGCTGGGCAGCTTCATCGACAATTTCGCCACGCTCAACGCCGGTGTCGGTGGGCGCGCCAACCCCGGCGATCGAAAAGGCGGATTCGATTTCCGCTACCGGATTCCCGGCTTGCGCAACTGGCTCACGCTCTATACCGACTCCTATTGCGACGACGATCCATCGCCGTTGGCCTCGCCGCACCGCGCCGCGATCGAACCCGGGATCTACTGGACGCACGTGCCCGGAATCGCCCACCTGGCTTTTCGCGTGGAAGCACCCTCCACCACCCTGATGGGGCTCGACAACATCATCAATTATGTGAATTACGAATACCTCAGCGGCAACACCAACTACGGCCAACTGTTGGGCAGTTGGGTGGGCCGCGATGGCCGCGCGGAAGAGGCTTGGGCCACCTACCGGTTCTCGCCGCGGAACAAAATCGAGCTGGGCTTCCGCCAACTGAAGGGCAGCGCGAAACTGATTCCCGGCGGCTCCACGCAGTCGGACCTGTCGCTCGAGAGCTCCTACGCGCTGGCCCGAGACTTATCCGCGGATTTCTTCGCGCAGTACGAGAAGTTCTATATCCCGCTTCTCGGTCCTCGCCGCAACAACCTGAGCAGTTGGATTCAATTGACCTGGGAACCGAACCTCCAGATTCTACAAAAAAGGAATTAGGCAGAAGTGACGCAACCAACCCCGAACTCGAAGTGGCGCGCGCGCCGGCATGTGGGACAGCTCGCATGGGCCGCCGGTTTCTTGCCCGGCGTTGTTCCGCCCCGGCCCGCCGGTCCTACAGCTATCCTCCTTGTTCTAGCACTGCTCGCCGTCTGCGGCACCACGGTGTTGGCGCAGGATACTGGCGATGCCCAAGACACGGACGCCGCACAGGTGCTTGGCGCCACGCCCGTGCAGGCGGGTAAATGCACTGGTCCGCTCGGCTTTCTGCTTCCCGAGTGCCAGGCTGGCAGGTCTTCCTCGGCCGACGTCCCCGCCCCTCCCCGCTCCGCGGGGGGCTCCAGGGTCGCAGCCAACATCCGCACCGGCTCCGCCGGCTCGGCCGAAACCCGCGTCGAAGCCGCGCCGCTCCCGCCCGAGCCGCCGCCGCCACCCAACGAGTTCCAGCGCTTCGTCGCCTCCTCGATCGGCGAGATCCTGCCCATCTTCGGCGCGAGCCTCTTTGAGCGCGTGCCCACCACTTTCGCCCCGCTCGATCGCGTCCCCGTCACGGCGGACTATGTGATCGGCCCCGGCGACCAGATTCTCCTGCGGGCGTGGGGCCAGGTCAATCTCGATCTCGAGCTCACGGTGGACCGCGCTGGCGCCGTTTTCGTTCCCCAAGCCGGCAACCTGAATGTCGCCGGTCTCCAGTTTCAGCAGCTTTCGGGTTACCTTCACACGCAACTGGGGCGCGTCTTTCGCAATTTCGATCTCAACGTGAACATGGGCGAGTTGCGGTCCATCCAGGTTTTTGTGGTGGGCCAAGCCCGGCGGCCCGGCACCTACACCGTCAGTTCGCTCAGCACCCTGGTCAACGCTCTGTTCGCTTCCGGAGGCCCTACCAACCAGGGCTCCATGCGCCATATTCAGCTCAAACGAGGCGCCGATGTGATCGCCGAGTTCGATCTTTACAACCTTCTCCTGAACGGCGACAAATCCAAGGACGCGCGTCTGCTGCCCGGAGACGTCGTCTACATTCCGCCCGCCGGAGCGCGCGCCGCCGTCGCCGGCGCTATTCGTACCCCCGCCATCTACGAGCTGAAAGGCGAAGACGAGGTCGCCGATCTGATTCGGATGGCCGGCGGCCTGTCGGCGGTCGCGAACGTCCAGCGCGCGGCCGTGGAGCGGATTCACCAGGACGACTCCCGCGAGGTCCTCGAGTTCAAGCTCGATGCCCCCGGTGTCGCGACCCGGATTGGCGATGGCGACCTCCTCTACATCTCCACCATCCAGCCGCGCTTCGCCAATGCCGTGACCTTGCGCGGCAACGTGGCCAATCCCGGCCGCTTCGCCTGGCACGCCGGCATGCGCCTGCGCGATATCATCCCCGACAAGGAATCCCTCATCACCCGCGACTACTGGAAGAAGCGCAACGCACTGGGGTTCGTATCACCCGATCAAAGGGTATCCGCCGAACCCTCCGCCGAAACCCGCCGCCCGACAGCGGCGACGGATATCGCCGCCTTCGTCCCCGAGATCAACTGGACCTACGCAGTGATCGAGCGCCAGAACGCGCGCGATCTCAGGACCGAACTGGTGGCTTTTAATCCGGGCAAGCTGGTCCTGGAGGGCGATGAGACTCAGAACCTGGAGTTGCGCCCAGGGGATGTGGTTACGATCTTTTCGCAGGCCGATATCCGTGTGGCCGTCTCGCAACAGAACCCCAAGGTCCGGCTTGAAGGCGAATTCCACACCGCCGGCGTCTATAACGCTCAGCCTGGCGAGACCCTCGGTTCACTCGTCCGGCGCGCCGGGGGCCTCACCGCACAGGCGTACCTCTACGGGGCCGAGTTCACACGCGAATCGACGCGCGTCGATCAGCAGCGCCGGCTCGACCAGTTCACCGACGAGTTGGAGCGCGATCTCGAGCAGACGGCATCGAGGAACGTCGGACGCGCCACCACGCAGGAAGATAGCCTCTCGGCCGCCCTCAGCGTGGAGAACAGCCGGCGGATCATCGCCAGGATGCGCAGCCTGAAAGCTACCGGCCGCATCGTGCTCCATATGGATGCCGGATCGAATGACCTCACCAAACTCATGGACCTGCCGCTGGAGGACGGCGACAGGTTTGTGGTTCCCGCGCGTCCGGTTAACGTGAATGTGTTTGGAGCCGTCTACAACCAGAATTCCTTCCTCTATGAGCCGGCTCAGCGCGTGGAAGATTACCTCCGGCGGTCCGGCGGCCCCACCCGGACGGCTGACAAAAGCCGCCTGTTCATCATTCGCGCTGACGGCTCCGTGGAGCCGAAGCAGGGCGCCAGCCCATTCAGGAAGTCCTTCGAGTTCGCGCCTCTCAATCCGGGCGATTCGGTCGTGATGCCGGAACAGGTTTTCAAGCCCGGTGTTCTCCGCGGGCTGCGCGATTGGACCGAGATCGTCGGGCAGCTCGCCTTGGGCGGCGCGGCAATCAATGTCCTTAAGTAACGCGGGCCTTTACCGGCCCACAGCTCCCCTTCCATCGGAGGAAAACTAAGATGCCACTGGACATGACTCTGAATCCGCCAAAAGACGCCATCCCCGCCGAAACGGATCCCTGGGCCGAACAACCTCCTGAGCGCACCCTGCTCGATCTGCTACTCGCGCTCGCCGAGCGGAAATGGTTCATCCTGGCGATGACTCTGGCCGGCGGCGTGGCGATGCTGGCAATCGCATTCCTCCTTCCACCTATGTACACGGCTACGGCTTCCATCATGCCCCCCCAGCAGCAGCAATCCGCGGTAACGGCGCTCCTCGGCCAACTGGGGCCCCTTGCTTCCGCCGCCGGAGGTGGCCTCGGCATCAAGACCCCGGGGGACATCTACGTTGCCATACTCGGCAGCCGGACGATTGCCGACGATCTGGTCCGGTCGTTCCACCTGCGCCAACTCTACGGCGCCTCAACGATGTATGGCGCGAGAAAAATGCTGGCGAAGCGCTCCACGATTACCGGAGGGAAGGAACCGCTGATTAAAGTTTCGGTCGAAGACCGCGAGCCAAAACGCGCGGCGGCGCTGGCCAACGCCTATCTGGAGGAATTGTCCAGGCAGAATGGCCGCCTCGCACTGACCGAGTCCGCGCAACGCCGCCTCTTCTTTGAGCGCCAACTCGAAGCGCAGAAGAGGTCGTTAGCCGATGCGGAGGGCGCGCTGAGAGCGACCCAGGAGCGCACCGGCGTCTTGCAGGTGACGGCCCAGGTGGAATCCGTGATTGGGAATATGGCCCGGGTGCGGGCCGGCATCGCGAGTCGCGAGGTCGCCCTCTCCTCATTGGAAAGCGCCGCCACGCCGCAGAACCCGGAGGTCGTGCGGCAGCAGGCTGAACTGGCCGCCCTGCGTGAGCAACTGCGGAAGCTCGAAGCCAGCGGGGATCCGGGCGGCCGTGGCGATCCGCTGATTCCAACCTCGTTAGTGCCGGCAGTCGGCCTGCAATACGTGCGTGCCGTCCGCGAACTCAAGTACAACGAAACGTTGTTCGAGTTGCTCTTGAAGCAGTACACAGCCGCCAGAATCGACGAAGCTAAGGACGCGCCGGTGGTTCAGGTGGTTGACTCGGCCGTGCCGCCGGAACATAAGAGCTGGCCTCCGCGGGAGGGCTTCGGCTTCGGCGGCGCCTTCGGCTTTGGAATCTTAGCGTGCGTCATTGCGGTGGCAGGCAACCGCCTTCAGGACCCTCGAAAAGCCGCGAAGCTCCGTCTTCTTAAGAGCAGACTCGTTGGTTAAGCCCCACGCGACGCCACTGGCGGCTGAGCGGAGCAGGAACACCCAATTTATGGAACAGCAGTTATCCTCGCAAAAAGCCGCATTCGACTTTCTATATGAAACCGACCAGGCGCGCCTGGAGTATCACGACACCAGCGACCCACTGATCCGGTATCTCACCGGCCGGCGCATCAACCTCGCGATGGGACGCCTGCGCCGCATCGTGAACGACTCCCTTTCCGGCTGGACGGCCTTGGTCACTTGCGGCGGCTTAGGCGGAGACGGCACGCTGCTGGCCAATTTGGGGCTTCGCGAAGTCACCGTGTCGGACATTTCCACTGTGGCTCTGCGCGCCTGCCGCGAACGCGACAGCCGTCTGAAGACCATGGAACTCGATGCCGAATCGCTGGACCTCCCGGACAACTCAGTCGACTTGTCGCTGGTCCAAGACGGTCTGCACCATCTGCGCCGCCCGGTCCTTGGATTTACCGAAATGTTGAGAGTAAGCCGGCGGGCCGTAATCGTGATTGAACCGCATGCGGGGATTGTCGCGAGCGTTTTGGGTCAAGTCTGGGAAATGAACGCGGGCGTGGAGAATTATGTTTTTCGCTGGGACGCCCGCTTGCTGAGGGAAGCCACTCGCAGCTACCTCATGCACGGCGCCCAAGTCTATCCGATGCGAATCTGGGATCACAACGTGACTCTGGCAAGAGCGGGAGCGCGCCTGGGAGGCGGAGCGGCCGCCACGGCTTTCGTGAATGCCAGCTATGCCCTCTTAAGCGCGCCCGGAATCAGAAATCTCGGAAATATGATGATCGGCGTCGTTTTGAAGAAGTCCTGACCACCCCCGGCCGACAAACGACTGCACCAGCAGGCGTGGATCATGCCGAAAACACTTTACAGGTTGTTGCTGGGTTTTGGTCTCGACACGCGCGTATTATTGCGGGCCATTGGCGCGTCTCCCGGCTTTGTTTACGCTTTTTGGCGCTACCGGCGGCTGAACGCGCACCGCAATTTTGCCGCCACGTTTCGCGATCTGCATCCGGTTCTTCACCAGCGAAAAGCCGAAGCCGGAACAGCGGCGGGTCACTACTTCCATCAAGACCTATGGGCCGCTCAACGCATATACTCAAACCGCCCCGGCGCCCATCTCGACGTTGGATCGAGAATCGATGGCTTCATTGCGCACCTCCTGGTGTTTATGCCGGTGACCGTCATCGACATTCGACCGCTGGAGTGCTTCGTGCCGGGCTTGAGCTTCAGGCGCGACGACGCCACGACCCTCGGGGGAATTCCGGACGACAGCGTTCCGTCTCTTTCCAGTCTTCACGTGGTTGAACATTTTGGCTTGGGGCGTTATGCCGACTCGATCGATCCAGACGCCTGTTTTACCTTTATGCGGAACCTTCAACGGGTGCTGGCGCCCGGTGGGCATCTTTATTTTTCCGCCCCAATTGGCCGGGAGCGCCTGGAGTTCAACGCACACCGCATTTTCTCCCAGGGCACAATCGCCAAGGCTTTTGAGGGTCTGCGCTTGGAATCGTTCGCTTACATTGCCGACAACGGCGAGTTACACGAGACCGCCGACCCGGCGGCTTTGCCCCACGTCGAATACGGATGTGGTCTATTCGACTTTGTCAAACCGCTCCACCCTGGGGTGCCCACTGTTAGCTAGACCCGATCGCGGCAGGCGTGAACAAGATCGACGCCTGGGACGCGGCAGGGTGGTGGGCGCGACGAGTGACCCCCGGCGCGCCAGCCGATTCGATCGCGTCGACTTTCAGACTCTGCACGCCTGGTCAATTCGTGCGCGGAGACATTTGACCGGAGCGAACCCAAGAGTCTGGGCGGTCGGCGCTACGGTGTTTACATCGCTTCTGGTGTTTCTCATGAACGCGGCGCAAGGCGCTATTCTCGCCCGGGCGTTAGGTCCTCACAAAAGGGGCGAATACGCTCTAGTTGTTTTTTACGCCCAATGTCTCACCTCCGTGGGGATGCTGGGAACTCTTCAGGTGACTGCGCGAAGGGCCCGCCAAGCCACCTCGTTGGGTGAACTTCGTTCGCTTCGGATCGCGGCGGTACAGTCCAGTGTTCTGACCGGGTTGGTGTCCGCATGCGCGGCAATCGCCATGTTCTTGGTGACGATACCGGGCGAGAAGCGCTACGTTTTGAGCTGGGCTTGCGTCGCCTCGCTGTCGCTGCCATTCGAACATGCACGGCAGCTTCTTCTAAATATCGAAAGCGGGCGGGGGCAATTCGGCCGGTTCAACTGGCATCGGCTTCTGTTCGCGGCCCTATACCCAGCGCTGCTGATGGCCGCATGGCTCCGTGGGTGGGTCTCGCTTTCCATGTTGTCGGCCCTTTTTCTCGTGCCCTTCGTCGTCAGTGCAGTGGCTTTGTTCCCCTTGAACGGGGAATCCAAACCGAATGGGCATCCGGCGATCGCGGTTGGGACTTTACTCCGGGAGGGCCTGCCGTTTGCCCTCCCTCTGGTCACGGAGAGCCTTCTGCCCCAACTGTCGATAGCCTTGATGTTGTGGTTAACCGATTTCAACCAGCAAGGGTTCTACGCAACCGCGGTGCCCGCGGCGATGGTGCTGACGGTCGCACCTAGCGCGCTCGCGACCTTCGCTTTTCGTTTGGGCGCTGGCCCTGGTTCGCGCGACCGAAACCGCAGGTTCACTTATCTTTTTCTTCTCGCTACGGCTGCGCAGATTCTGGGGCTCATCTTTATGGGACAAGTCGGTAAGCGGCTGGTCCTGCTTGTCTATGGCCGCAGGTTTCTTACCACCTGGCCTTACGTTGTAGCACTTCTTCCGGGCGCAGCCGCGACCGGCCTCACTCTCGTCGCGGAGGCTTTCCTTCGTGGCTTGGGAAAGCCGGGCATCGGCGGCGTGGCGCGGGTAGCGGCTGCAGCGCTTACAGCCGCGCTGGCAATACTCCTCAACTCGAGGTGGCCGGGGATAGCCGTGGCCGCTGCGACTTCCGCCGGAAGCACGCTCGTACTGGTCTTCATGTTGTGGGCTATATTACGCCAGATTCTCCGGAACCCCGAGGCGGTGTCCCTTCCCAATTCCCGCTGAAGGCCGCCGGCAGTCGAGCCGAAATCATCCGTGAGAGGTCGAATCACAATGCAACAGCCCCAGGGTGTCATCTACGCCGTATCGGGCGACAAATACTTCGCCGAAATGCGAAGGTCGCTCAGAAGTCTCAGACAGGTATCGCCAAACATGCCGGTGGCCGTTTTCACCGACCACGCCGCGCCTGCGATGGATATCCCGGACCTGCAGGCGCGCCAGTTGCCGAAGGGGGCCGAGCCGTTCAGCGCGAAGAGAATGAAGATTAGCGCCTTCCTGGCGACGCCTTTCGAGAAAACCTTATTCATTGACTCCGACACGCACATATGTGGTGACCTAACAACTCTCTTCGACATACTCGACCGATTCGACGTTTGCGCCGCACTCGACCCAGGGCTTTGGAACCCGAAATGCGTCGATGGAGACGTACAGAAAAGCGGATTCGAAGTCCCCGCCGCGTTCGTCGAGCACAACACAGGCCTGGTGGGCTTTCGCAGCACTCCCGGTGTGATGGAATTCCTCAGGAAGTGGAGAGATTATCACGCGCTGGGCATATCCCACGGCATCAGCGCCGATCAACCGTCATTTCGGAAGTGTCTCTACGAATCCGACCTTCGGGTTGCGACGCTCCCGAGTGAGTATAACCTTCGCACACCTTTCATTGGAGCGGTATTTGGCCGCGTCATCTTGATCCATGGCCGCCTCGACTCAACCCATCTGGCGGAGCGGTTCAACGAACGCACGAACAGCACACGCCTTTACGTTCCAGGTATCGGAGTGATCGGCAGACCACGGAATCCCTTTCTCAAGGTCATCAACAGAATGCGGCTGTCGCGGGCGAACCGCCTCGAGTGCGGAACGCCAGGAACGCTCTCGCGGAACAGAGGCAAACACGTAGCGCCAGAGCCGCTGGAGGAAGCGGTTCTTTCGTTCCGCTAGTGGCGGACAAACGGCTGCACGTTACGGCAATGGTGGTTCCGTTGTTATGAAGTTTCGCCTTTGCGCCCTCCTTCCCCGCACACTGCGGTACTCCGTGTTCGCGATTCGTCTCAGAGCCGTGACATGGCGTCGGGACACGATCGATCATTTGCAGGTGCCGAGGGGCCGCGCGTCTCTGGCATATGTGTGCCGCGCCGGCCTGGCGAATCGGCTGACCGCGCATCTGGCGGCGGCGAACATAGCCGCGGCGACCGGGCGGGACCTGGCGGTATATTGGCCGCGAACTCGGGAGTGTGCGGCGACTTTCGAGGAACTTTTCGCATCTTACTCCGCGCCGGATTGCGGCGAGCGGCCCAATCACCACCACCTCCTCGGTTGCGATCCGAATCGGGTTTCGTTCCAGTCGGCGTGCGATGCCGTTGCCCGGCGGCAGGAGCCTTTAGTCTTGCTGGATTACACATGGCAGTACCTTCCGGGTACGCTGCTCCGAGCGGCGGCCCGCAACGGTGGCGAGCTCTCGCTGGCGGCGCTGAGGCCCCACGGCCCTATTCTCGAAGAAGTTGCGCGGACCGTTGCCGCATGGTCGCCGCCCGTGCTTGGAGTTCACATTCGCCGAGGCGACTTTCTCCTGGATGGAAAGGCCGTGCCGCTGGAGCGGCACGCCGCCGCTCTAGCGCGCTCAGTCGCTTGTCACCCCGAAACAAAGAGCATTTTTATCGCGTCCGATGCCAGCATGGAAGAGCTGAAACCGGTCCTCGCTTCCGTTTCACTACCGGTGGTGCTGCGCCGGAGCGCGGGCCGCGACAACCTGGCCGCAATCTGCGGCGCATTGGTGGACTTGATCCTTCTTTCGCGGGCCGATCGTCTCATCCTTAGTCCGAAATCCAGTTTCGGTTCCCTTGCGGCAGTTCTCGGTTGCGTTCCGAGTGAGGTGGCCTGATGACCTTCCCTGTTGCGTTGCGTGCGTTGCCGGTGGATAGGCGCCCCAAGCCGTTTTCCTATGATGTGGTCTCGGTGCTCGTTCTACTGGCAATTACTTGTTCGGCGATGGACGTCGGTTTCCTTTTGGAAGGCGCGGATTCCCTGCGAAATCCGACGTCTGTAACCTCACTCTGGCGCCTGTGGATGATTGTTGCGGCAACGGCGGCCCTCGCCTCTAGCGAGCATCCGCTGAAACACCTGAAAGCCCTGTCGCCGTTCATGCCGTTCTGCTGCTGGGCCTTCATTTCGATGTTTGTCAATGGCGTCGACCTGTATGTCGTCAAGAACCTCGGAAGCATGTTCTTGGGCCCAATAGCCGCGGCAGCACTGGCAGGGTGGCTCATCGAAAACCGTTCTTTCGGGCTGTTGTACCGAGTCCTCTGGATTGCCTTTTTTACAGGCGTGCTCGCCGCGTTCCTACTGGGAGAGCTCGGCTACCAGCCGCAGCTCGGACAGCCACAGGATGATTACAATCCATGCCGTTTCATGGGTGTCGGGCACCCTGTCCCGTTTATCGCACTATGTACCGCGCTGACGTGCATCATCCTGGGAAGACTTCGCGCGGCTCCTACCAGGAAGTGCTTCCTTTTGCTCGCCGTACTTTTGATCCCCTGCGCGTTGGCTTCCTATCGTTCCGTACTGGGCGGGATTGTCTTGGCGATCGCGATCACGGTTGTGGTATGCCTGAATGACACGAGCGGTTTGGTGTCGGGTGGAACGGTGGAGGAACGCGAGATCGGGTGGAAAGCTACCATCTCGCCCAAGACGGCGGGAGCCATCCTTCTTACGGTACTGACACTCGGCGTCCTGATCGCGGCGCCTTTCATTAGCGTTAAGATGTTCGACGCCGCCGGCGAGGTGAATTTCAGCGGCCGCCTGAAGGTGTGGCCGGTATTCCTTTCGGCGGGTTTAAGTAGTCCTGTATTCGGCCTGGGCCCCTTTGGCGACATCAAGCTGGCGAATGGCGACGCGTTTTTCGTGGGAGTGGGCGCCGCGCATTCCGAGTACCTACAGTTACTCACCTGCTTCGGTATCCCAGGCGCTCTTCTTTGGCTGGGCGGCGCCATATCCACCGTCAACTCATTGCGGAGATGCCAGCCGCGCACGACTCAGGAAGTCGCTATCCGGTGGGCAGCGCTCGCTTCGTGCGCGGCCCTGGGACTCGCCATCGCCACGGAGAACATCCTTCGCGCGCCGGGAGTGCTCTGGATGTATCTGATGTGCCCGTTCCTATGGCGCGCCATCGCCGCAAAACGCTACGAGGATCGGCGAGCCACTGCGCGCAGAAAGCCAAGCGCGACTGACGTTCATCAGCAGCGTTAAGTCTCCGCCGGGCGTTCGACTCAAAATGACCCTTACTGTCACCCTGCCTGTGTACAACGCCATGCCGTACCTCGAAGCCGCGGTGGACAGCGTCCTGGGGCAGTCGTTCCAGACCTTCGAGTTTCTGATTATCGACGACGGTTCGACCGATTCCTCCGTCGAGTATTTGAAGAGCCTTTCGGACCCTCGCATCCGGCTTATCGCGCGCGAGAATCGTGGCCTTGGGGCGACACTCAACGAGCTGTTTCGGCTCTCACGAACCGACTATGTCGCCAGAATGGACGCGGATGACATCTGTCATCCGGACCGGCTGGACAGGCAAATGGCTTTTCTCGAAAGTCATCGGGACGTGGTGGTGGTCGGGACTGGGATCGAGTTCCTGGCCGGCTCGGGAGTCGTGTCCGCCGTTCCGCGGCCAGTGGAGCACGAACAGATTAGACGGTGGCTTTTGCGCAAGAGGCCGGGCCTTTGCCACCCGACCATCGTCGTCAAGCGCAGCGCCTGGGCCGATGCCGGCGGTTATCGTGTCGCGCGCTCGGGTGAAGACCTCGACTTCTGCCTTCGGCTATGCGACGTGGGGCGGGCCGCGAACTTACCGGAGGCTATGTACGTTTACCGTTTGCACGAGCGGTCCATCAGCAGTACGAGCAGGGATGAGATTCAGTCCGGCTACGCGTACGCAGTCGCGTGTGCGCGGGCTCGGGAAAGGGCGCAGTCCGAGCCTCGCTACGCCGAGTTCTGCGCGCGCTGGAAGAAGCGGCCCTGGTGGGATCGCTTGCGGGACATCCTGGACGACGTGGGTGAGCGCTACTACCGCCGTGCGCTTGTTTTGAAGTGCGGCGGGTCTTTCGCTCGGTCCGCCGCCAGTCTTATCGCAGCCACGGCATGCCGCCCTCATCTGGTTTTTCATCGGCTCTTTGGCTTTTGAGGCCGCGCCTCGAGTCGCCGGGCGCAGAGGCAACGGGAGCGATCAGGGACCGGGCCGGACGCCAGCCAGCCGGAAGGGAACTCTAGCAGCATGGGAATTCGCCTAATCTACCTGGAGCCTGGGGCGGGAGGCTTCCACACGGGACAGTGCAGGATCTTCATCGATCAAGCCGTGCATGACCCGCGAATTGCCTCTCTGCACTTCGCGGTCCCTGCGAGTTTCGCCAGGTATGCGGGCGCCAATCCGGTGGAAATCGCGGGCGGGTCCAGCAAGATTACGTTTGAGTATCTCTCGGATGCGTTTCTTGAGGTGGCCACCGGGAACGCAGTGGGGCCGGTCAGGCAGGGCGCCGCAATCTGGAGAGAAGCCAAGCGGCTGCTGGCGGCACGGCCGGGCTCGATCGTTTACAACAGTATGTTCGACCTGACGCTGATCGGTTCGGTATTTGACCGGAGCCGGCTAGATGGCTACATCACGGGCATTGTGCACTTCCCTCCATTCCGTCCAGGATTCAGGAACAACCTGCTTGTGAACCTCCGCCGCCTGCTGATCAAACGCGCCGCGCACTACCTCGCGAGTCACTCGGCTGTGCCGGTGATTTTTACATTCGACGCGGAGTACCTGAAAACATTGCCCCGCATGGTGGCCCGATACTGGCGCTACGTGCCGGACCCAATACCGATTCGCTCGGACATTCTGTCGTCTGCCTTCCGATCGCCCGCGCAAGCCCCGTCCACCGAACGCGTCCGGTTCCTGCTGTTTGGTTCGCTGGGCCGCCGCAAGGGCATTTTTGCATTGCTTCAGGCGCTGCACGACCTAAGCGTGCCGGACCGGCAGAGAATTGAAGTGGTCGTCGCGGGAGAAATCAGGGAGGCCTTATCGGATGACCTCAGGCGACTGCGAATGCTTCTGACCTCCGCGCAGCAACTGGACGGGTTGCAGTTCAGATACGTCGATAGATTTCTGTCGGATGAGGAAGTCATCGGCGAACTAAACGCCTGCGACGTTGTGCTCGCCCCCTACGCCGGCCACATCGGCGTCAGCGGCGTGGTGCTTTGGGCGGCGGTAGCTGGCAGGCCGATCCTCACCCAGGAAAGCGGCTGGATCGGCCACGTGGTGCGCAACCAGCGGCTTGGGGTGGTGTGCGACACACTTTCTCCGCGGGCGCTCGGCAGGGCTATGATGCAATTCGCGGGTTGCAATATCATGAAGCAGTTTGACCCAACCCGCCTTCGCCTCTTCGTGCAAGGGCACTCCAGCGAGGAGTTCTATGGCGCCATCATTTCGGCGCTGAGCGGACTGCCGGCAACCCGCGGCGCTTTGACGGAGCGAGGTGGACGCACACCGGCCGTCTCAGTGGGGCGCAGCGCGTGAAACCCGCTCAAGAAATCCCCGTGAGATGCACAATACTCGGCATGAGTGTCGATGCCACCGCCTACTCTCAAGCCGCCGCGTCGGCTTGCCGTTGGGCCACTGGCGCCCGGTCGCGATACATCTGCGTCGCCACCGTCAATAACGTGATGGAGTCCTACGACTCCCCGGAGTTCCGGCGTCTGATGAACGACGCGGACCTCGTCACGCCTGACGGCATGCCGCTCGTCTGGGGCCTTAAACTGCTCGGTTTCAGGCACGCCACGCGTGTCTATGGCCCCGATCTCACACCCATCGTGATGGAGCAGGCCGCCACGAGCCATCTTCCCGTCGGGTTTTATGGCGGCTCGCCGGAAACGCTGAAGCGCCTGCTGAGGGCGGTCACCGGGCGTTTCCCCCAACTCGAAATCGTATACGCTTTCTCTCCGCCTTTTGCGCGCCTTACGCCGGAAGAAGATGCCGGCGTGGTGGAAGCGATCAACAAATCCGGCGCCCGGATACTGTTTATCGGCCTGAATACGCCCAAGCAGGAGTATTGGATGGCCTCCCACAAGGGGCGAGTCCAGGCCGTGATGATTGGCGTGGGCGCGGCATTTGACTTTATCGCCGGAACCAAGGCGCAGGCGCCGCGCTGGATGATGCGCATAGGAATGGAATGGATCTTCCGGCTCATCACGGAACCGCGACGCCTGTGGAAGCGCTATCTGAAGCACAACCCTCGCTTTGTCGTGCTTTTTGCCATGCAGCTCCTTGGGTTGAAGGTATTTCCGAACGGATTGCCGCCGCGAGCCTGAGTCCCCCCAAATTCCCTAATGAACATCCACAAGGTCTACGCGCCCTTCTTGAAGCATTTCAGGCGGGCGCGCCTCTCGCGATTCTACTCGGAGATGGCGGTGAGCTCCGCGACGGAAGTGCTGGACATCGGCGGTACCCCTTTTGTATGGGACCTGGCGGACAGACTGGGTTTTCCACGGCCCAGGGTCACAATTCTCAACCTGGCTCCGCCGTCGCCTCAGCGCGCGGCAGGCCCTCCATGGGTTGTTGGTAACGCGATTCGCCTGCCATTCCGCGACCAGTCTTTCGATGTTGCCTTCTCGAACTCAGTGGTGGAGCACCTCGGTTCATGGGACATGCAGAAGCGGTTTGCACTGGAGGTCTTGCGGGTTGCCAAGCGCCACTTCGTGCAGACTCCGAATCGCGGGTTCTTCTTTGAACCGCATCTTCTCACGCCATTCGTTCACTGGCTTCCACTCAGATGGCGGCGCCGTTTGATTAGGAGGGGAACCGTTTGGGGACTGCTTACGAACCCATCTCCGGAAGCGGCCGACCGGATGGTTCGCGAGATCCGGCTGCTGGGGCCCAGCGAGCTAGAGAGCTTATTTCCAAACGACCGGCTTCTTCTGGAGCGGTTCCTCTTGATGCCCAAGTCCCTGGTGGCGCTGAATCGGCCGGTGTTCTGCCCGAGTGGGGCGGAGGGGCAATTGGGGTTCGACCTATGAAAAAACGCATTCTCGTCAATGGCGCCGGTGGCTTCATCGGCGGACATCTCGTCAAACGGCTCAAATCCGAAGGCTTTTGGGTCCGTGGCGTCGATATCAAAGAGCATGAATACTGCCCCACACACGCCGACGAGTTCGTTCTCGGCGATCTGCGCGATCAGAATCTCGCCCGCGCCGTGGTCCAGGATATCGACGAAGTCTATCAACTCGCCGCTGACATGGGCGGCGCCGGCTATATCTTCACCGGTGAGCACGATGCCTGCGTGATGCATAATTCGGCCACGATTAACCTCAATTGCCTGGAGTATGGCCGCATGGCCGGCGTAAAGAAGTTTTTCTACTCCTCCTCCGCCTGCGCGTATCCGGAGTACAACCAGCTCGACGCAGACAACCCTAAGTGCTCCGAGGACTCCGCTTATCCCGCCGCGCCGGACAGCGAATACGGATGGGAAAAGCTCTTCAGCGAACGGCTGTACCTGGCCTACATGAGGAACTACGGCGTCCAGGTTCGCATCGCTCGCTTCCACAATATCTTTGGCCCTGAAGGCACCTGGTGCGGCGGACGGGAGAAGGCGCCGGCCGCGATCTGCCGCAAAGTGATCGAATGCCCCGACGGCGGCGGGATCGAGATCTGGGGCGATGGCAAACAGACCCGCTCGTTCCTGTATATCGACGAGTGCCTGGAGGGAGTTCGCCGCCTGGTGGAATCGGATTTCACCGGTCCGGTCAACATCGGCTCCGAGGAGATGGTGACGATCAACCGGCTCGCCGAGATGGCAATCGAGATTTCCGGCAAGCGTCTGTCGATACGCCACATCGACGGTCCGCTGGGAGTGCGTGGCCGAAATTCCGATAACCGGCTGATTCGGGAAAAACTCGGATGGGGGCCTTCGAAGTCTCTATATGCGGGGCTTGCGAAAACGTACGCGTGGATCGAGACGCAAGTGAACGCGGCGGATCGCGAGCCCGTTCTGGCCTAAGAGCTTGCTCGCAAACACCAGAGGCATAATAGCCACAGATAAACACGGATGAACGCAGATTAAGAAAGAACCAACATATCCGCGTTCCTCCGTGGCTCCAATTGCCAGGCGGATCATCCCGCCTGGCGACGGCCGCCAACAGCGGCATCTCACCTCACTAACCCTGGAACCCTCATGTCTACTGCCGCGCCTCAGACTGCACGCCCCGCATCGCCACCACTGAGCGGCATGGCCGCGCATGCGGCAAGCATCCGCCAGTCCGCCTATTCGCCGGCTTACATGACCGCGGCACTGGCGGTCTCGGACTTATGGATGTCGACCGCCGGGGTTGTTGCAGGCTTCGCGCTGTGGCGCGCGGTCAATCCGGCAATTTCGTCCCTCCACCCGGAGATGCTGCTCCTGCCGCTGTGTTGCGTGGGTGTATTTGCGGGTACCAGCCAGTACCCTGGCATCGGTCTGACCGCGGTACAGCACCTGCGCCGCATCTGCCGGTGCGTCAGCATGGTCTACCTTCTGTTCCTTTTCGGTATGTTCTTCACGAAGGGCGCTTGGGCCAACTCGCGGGGCGCCCTCCTGCTCGCGTGGGTTCTCACGATGGCTTTTGTTTCCTGCGGCCGCAACCTGACCATGCACGCGATGGCCCGTTGCCCGTGGTGGGGCGTACCTGTTTTGGTGATCGGGGCCGGCTCGACGGGACGGGCCACCGTCCGAACGCTGAACGCCAACCGCGTGCTGGGGTACCGGCCCGTCGCATTCCTGGACGACGATCCGCGAAAGCACGGCGTGTGCGACGGTGTTCCGGTTGTCGGAACGCTCGACGACGCTGCCTTGATCGCCCGGGAGTTTGGCATCGGCTACGCCATCCTGGCCATCCCCGGCATGCCACGCCACCGGCTCGCGCATCTCCGGCGCTGGAGAAGAATATTCCCAAGAATCCTGGTCATCTCCGAGATGGCCGGCATCGCCAGCCAATGGACCGAGCCGAGGGACCTGGGAGGGATGATTGGTTTTGAAACCCGGCAAAACCTCCTGAACCCCTTGGCCCAGTGGATCAAGCGGGCCCTCGATCTGGCCGCCTCGTTCTTCGGGCTGCTGGTTTGCGCGCCCGTGCTGGGCGTGTGCGTATTGTGGATACGGAAAATCAGTCCGGGGAACCCTTTTTATGTCCAGGAACGGGAAGGACGCGACCGAACCACCCTGCGCATTCTAAAACTCCGCACCATGTTCCCGAATGCGGATGAGATGCTGGAGTCGCATCTTGCCCGGAGTTCGTCGGCGCGCGAAGAGTGGGAGCGCTTCTGCAAGCTGAAGCGGGATCCCAGAATTCTCCCCGGCGTCGGCCATTTCCTGCGGAAAACCAGCCTGGATGAGTTGCCCCAACTCTGGAACGTTCTTAAGGGCGAGATGACGCTGGTGGGGCCGCGCCCGTTTCCCGCTTACCACAACGCGCGTTTCGATCCGGAGTTTCTCCAGGTCCGCACACAGGTTCGGCCAGGCTTGACCGGGCTATGGCAGGTCTCCGCGCGCAGCGACGGGGACCTGGCTGTCCAACAATCGTTGGACAGCTACTACATCCGCAACTGGTCACTCTGGCTGGATATCTACATCCTGGCTCGGACAATTCGAGCCGTGCTTGCCCCACGCGGTTCCTACTGAGACTCCAGCCCCCAAAAACGTGCGCCCGGGTGCTGAGCTACAGGCGATCTCGCCAACTGCCCTCCGCTTCGCCGTGTGGGTCTGGCTCGCATTCCTGATCGCCGGATCCGTGCAGCCGGTCAGGCCCGATTTCGTCAAGACTAGTCACCGTCTCATTCACTATGTGGCCTTCGCGGGAGCCGCGGTCCTGCTGCTCTGGGTATCACCCTCCCGCCGCCAGGAGATACTGCGAGCGGGCTTCGCGTTCCTTCTCGGACTGTCGCTGGAGCTAGCGCAGCATCTTCTCTACCGCAACCCTGTCGAGTGGCGTGATATCGTTGACGACGCCCTCGCGGTCCTGTTGGTCTTCACCCTCCACCGCCTCGCTGGCGCACGCAAACCGGCCCCCAGTCCGACGGAGTAGAACCGCTGAGCGATTCCGCCTGCCGCATCTGCTGTGACCGCGGCCTGACCATCCCCGCCTTTTCCGCATTTCCAGCCGATGGCCCGGACCAGGGCACAACTGTGCCATTGGTTGCCGTCTTCGTGTTTTGGCCTCCGATCTCGACTGCCCTGTATTGGGGGAGAATAGGCCCATGAGCCTCACGGATCTGTTGCTGGGCCGCCCGCTGGCGACTGAAGAGGAGAAGGCCGAACGGATAGCACCCGGCAAGGGCATCCCCATTTTCGGCCTGGATGCGCTCAGCTCCGCCGCCTACGGGCCGGAAGCGGCATTGACGCTGCTGATTCCTCTGGGAATGGCTGGGGTGGCCTACATCGTACCCATCAGCGTCAGCATCATCATCCTGCTCGCCATCGTATACTTCTCCTACCGCCAGACCATCATGGCGTATCCGCAGGGAGGCGGATCGTACACGGTCGCCAGCGAAAACCTGGGCGTGTGGCCCGGATTGTTGGCCGCCGCCTCGCTGATGGTGGATTACGTGCTGACCGCGGCGGTGGGGATTTCGGCCGGCGTGGGCGCGCTGATTTCCGCCGTGCCCGCGCTGGAGAAACATACGCTGGCGCTATGCCTGGCGATTCTGATTGTGGTGACGCTGGTGAATCTGCGCGGCGTCAGCGCCACCGGCGGCATCTTCCTTGCGCCAACCTATCTGTTCATCTTCTGCCTGCTGGGGATGATTGCGCTGGGCGTCTTCAAAACGCTGGCGGCCGGTGGGCATCCCGTTCCCGTGGTCGCACCGCCGCACCTGGGCGCCGCCACCGCGGCTGTGGGTGTTTGGCTGCTGCTGCGGGCCTTCGCCAGCGGCTGCACCGCCATGACCGGCGTGGAGGCCGTGAGCAATGGCGTGATGGCCTTCAAGGAACCGGCGTGTGTCACGGCGCGTTTCACGCTTACCCTGGTAATCGGCATTCTCATGACGATGCTGATTGGCGTCGCATTCCTTGCCAAGGCATATGGCATCGCGGCCACGCCTCCTGGCGAAGCGGGCTATCAAAGTGTGCTCTCGCAGTTGCTCGCCGCCATCACCGGCAATGGCATCTTCTATGGCGTGAGCATTGGATCGATTCTGGTGGTTTTGGCGCTGTCGGCGAATACGGCCTTCGCCGATTTTCCGCGCCTTTCGCGGGCCATCGCGGAAAACGGCTTCCTGCCGCATGGGCTGGCCATCCGTGGACGCCGGCTGGTTTACACACAAGGGGTCTACGCGCTGGCCCTGTTGGCCGGCGGCCTGCTCATCGTATTCGGCGGAGTTACCGACCGCCTCATTCCGCTCTACGCCGTTGGCGCATTCCTGGCCTTCACGCTCTCCCAAGCCGGCATGGTGATGCATTGGAAGCGGGTGCGAGGCGCGGGCTCGTCCGTAAGCATGTTCGTGAACGGATTGGGCGCCGCCGCAACGGGGATCACGGTGATCGTCGTGCTGATCGCGAAGTTCACCGAAGGAGCCTGGATCACGCTGCTCCTGATTCCCGCTCTCATCGCCATCATGCGGCTGGTCAAGCGCCATTACAATCAGGTGGCCGTGGAGGTCGATCTCGGTACGCGGTTGAGCACCGCGGACCTCGCTCCGCCGCTCATGGTAATCGCGGTCGACCGCTGGAGCCGGATTACGCAGAAAGCCCTGCGCTTTGCGATGTCGATCTCATCCGACGTTCTGGCGGTGCACGTAAATACCGGCCAGGAGTCCGATACGCTGGCCAGCCAGTGGGACGCTTTGGTTGAGGAACCTTCGCGCCAGGCTGGGCTGGCTGGGCCAGGCCTGGTGGTTCTGAAATCCCCCTACCGATTCGTGATCCGGCCGATTTTGGACTACGTGCTCGATCTGGAAAAGACCCATCCGCGCCGGCTGATCGCGGTGCTGATTCCCGAGTTGGTGGAACGCCGCTGGTACCTGAATCTGCTGCACAACCACCGCTCGACAGTGCTGAAAGCCCTGCTCCTGTTCCAAGGCGACCGGCGGATCACGGTGATCAACATCCCCTGGTATCTGGCGGACTGATGCGGGATGAACGACCGCTCCCTGTGGTCGCGGCTCCGATCGGAATGGTCGCGGCTCCGGCCGCAGGCGCGGCTCTGGGCGGTGCGGTCGATAAACCTAACCGGCCAGTTCCGCCGGCCGCATGCGGGGCTTACTGACGAAGCCGAAATCCTCGAAAATCTTAGACAACTCCGCGCACAGCGGATCGCCGGCGGCATCGGCCTGCGAAGTCCTGTCCGCGGAAGGCACTCCTGAGAACGAGGTCGTCACCGCGTGATAACCGAGCGCGCGATAGGCCTCAAATTGCGATTCGGAAAACCACTGGTCCACCGTCGATTCGTGCGGGAACGGCGGGTGAGTCGCGCCATAGTTCTTCACGTCGGTTGGCTCGTCACCCGTCAGCGACGCCTTGAAATAAACGATCTTCCCTGCCGGCGCCTTCAGGTCGGTGTTCTCGTAGTGGATGGTGCCCACCGCGCAGTGCTTCCTGCTGGGCTCCCCGACCTTCTCCGGCGTGATCTCCCGCACGTCCAGTTCGATATCGATCCCCAGATCGATCCGGCATTTTCGAATCGCGTTTCCGAGCCCCTGATATTGGTAATTCTCGTCTTCCTCCGCATCGCACAGGACGATCAAGCCACAGCGCCGTTTCACCATTTCATACAGCGCCATATTCTCGAAATGGCCGCCATCGGAGAGATTGACATAGGCCGCCTCGTCCGAGGTTCCCGCGAACAGCTCGCAAAGCAGATACTGCAACCCGAACCGCGGCCCGGGCCGGCCCGATGCCTTGCGGTGCCTCGGATTCCCCAGCCACTGCCCAAGCCGCACGTTGAACAAGGTCAGCAGAAACGCCACCGGCGCGGAGGTATAGAACCCCATGTTCGGGTCCGCCGCCGCTCCGGAGATTGCCATTGCGGTTCCCAAGTTCGGCCCCTCTCTCGGCGGGGGATACGCATATTCGCTCGTGCGGCGGTAACCGAACCGATCGACTCCGCGTTTTCGTTTTGGCTGTACTTCTCCGTGCAGCAGGGGACTGTCCTGTTCTTCCAGCCACACGTCATACCCGCAGTAGAGCGGCGTCATCACAAACGATTCCGCCTTCCTTTCCTGCCAAGCCAGGTCCTGCCCTTTCACCAGATTCAGGGCCGCGCCGAAGACCGGGTACGGGCCGTCGTACCCGTTTCCAGCCGTCAGATTGGTGAGCGGCAGGTCGTCGTTTTCGTCGAAGCCGGTGAATCGATTGGGCGACCGCTTGTTCGACGCGCCCAGAAAGCACCTCACCAGCCGGTTTCGATAGAGCAAGTGCATCGAGAACTGATTGATGTCCACTCGCCACGACATCACCACCGCGACCGCGGCGCATCCGGCCAGTGCCGCCAATAGCCGGTGATCCGCAAGCGTTCCGGCAGCCCAAACGGAGAATCCCGCGCCGGCCGCATGATTCGCATACTCCAAGAGATACTTGGATTGTAACCAGTCGATCGAGAACGACAGCCAGCACAGCAGTCCCACCACGAATATATACGGCGCTGCCTTCGCCAGCCAGTCCTTCCAGTTCAGTGTTCCGGGAGTTCCGGAAGTGCTTCCTTTGGCGGCCCACACGCCGGACGCGGTGGTCACGATCCACGCCGGAGTCAGATATTTCGCCGCCAGCGAACCCCATGTGTCTCGTACGAATGGAGTGCGGGTGAAATCCGGGAAATAGAGCGCCAGCCAAAAGAACGCCAGCCACGCGACCCCCCACAGCATCAGCCATCCGCCCAGCCGTCCCCACCATTCCCGCCGGCTGTCGCGAAAGGGAGGTCCCATCAGGCCGATGTGCAGGGTTCCCGCCAGCAGAAAGATTCCCAGCACCAGCGGCACGCCAAACGTCAGGTCCGCCTTCGCGCTCCAGCGGGTCGAGTATCCCGTCAGCAACGCGAACAGCAATCCCGCCAACGCGCCGCCAGGCAAGGCGGTGACGACCATGGTGAACGGCGCGGCTATGCTCCGCGGTATCCTCGCTATCTTGCCGAGTATCTGGTTCGTTCTTGGCCAAACCCACTTAGCCTTGGGCGGCGGCTTGAGTTTCGGCTTTCTCGCGCTCCATTGCAGCCACCGCAATAACGCTCCAACGACAATTGCCAACAGCCAGATGGCGCCGTACGCCTCGGCCCCCACGCGCGCCGCAAGGCCGCGTTCGATTGGCGCGCCGCCCCCACTGCATCGCAACTCGTGCCACAGAGCCCCCAGGATCGCGCCAAAAAACAACGGTCCGGCCACCAGGCACAGAATCTGTTTTTGTTCGGTCAGCAACAGCACTTTCCCTAGCCACGAAACATGCAGCCGCCTGGTTAGCCACACCAGTTGTCCCTTGCCTCTTCTGGTGAGATAGACCATGTTGTTGACGATCACCACCAGCGCGATCGCCAGCAGCACCAGAGCCAATCGGATGAGTTCGGGATTCGTCCGCGCCGCCAGCGCCGGAACGCCCCAGTGGAGGGCTGCGCGCGGCAGTAACAGCAGCCCCGTCAGGACGGCCAGCACCACCGACTGGTTCAGCAGAACATTGCGCAAAACGATCCCGACCGCCGCTAGAGTGTCGCCGCTGAGGATCCCCATTTTGGGCGTGAGGTAGTTGCTAAACACGCGCAGAAATCGGATCTCCCGCGGTTCATTGTCCTCTTCCTGGTGTACCCGGTTGGTCGCCAGCCGGTTCTGCACCTGGGCGAAATTCCCTCGCCGCTTGGTCCACGCCGCCAGCCATCCTCCGATGTACCCGCCTCCGGAAACCGTCGAGAGATAATCGACCCGGGAAAGCAGTTTCAATTCCGCCAGTGCCTGGAGCACACCCAGATTGAACGTTGCGCTTCGGATTCCCCCGCCGGAAAACGCCAGGCCCACCAGGTTTGCGCTGTGCGCGGCCTTAGTTACTTCCACCCAATCGTCTTTACCTGGGTCGCGAGTCTGCCATTCCGGCTCGGACGTCTCGGCTTCCGGAATCGGCTTCTTTGGTGGAGCCATCGTTCCCCGCCGCACACCATAGCCGGCGTCATCCTTCTTCGCGTTCTTGGCCCGCAGCTTGCGGACCGCGCCTATCTCGGCCAGTTCGGCTTTCAGCACCGGCCCAAGCGGCACGGACTCCGCTCGCGTCCCGTTCCCGTTTGTCTCCACGGCGACAGGTGAAGTGTGCCCGCCCTTTTTCATCGCTCCCTCGTTTATTTTCCAGCCAATGGGATTTCGTCGAAGGTCACATTGGCGCAAGCCGCCGTCGAGCCAGGGGTAACCCATGACGGCGGCGAACTCGCGATGCCGGTCGCGAAACAGCCGACCATGGCACGGTTGAATTCCCTAATGTCGTCTCCGAAATCGCTCATCGAAGCTGGCGTGCGAAGGGTGCAGTCCTTATGGCTCTGTGCGTCGTCGGAGCACGCCTGGCCGGTGTCATTTTGCACGATGCGGTCGGATACGAACCGCGTGCCATAAGCCAGATCGGCCGCGGTCGGCACCACCATGGCACTTAAGATCGCGATGCTGGTGTGGTACTCGGCGGCCGGGCTGCGGGGGATGCCCACCAGCGACCCTATGTAAGGGACCTCCAGTCCGGGCAAAGGCAGCAAAGGAAAGCGCGAGCGGGCGCGTAATAGTTCGGCCGAGAGCGATGAGACCTCGAAGATCTTCAGCGAGTCGATGCGCATCTTGGTCTCGGTGTCGTGCTTGGCCACGCGTGAGAGATCGTCGTTGGCGTTGGTTGCCTGCCCGGCTGTGTAAAGCACCGGATCCCCGGTCTCATCCACATTCAAAGCGACGTTGATCTCCGCCGCTGACGCTCCGGGCAGACTTCGCGGCATCAGATCCACTTTCAGCCCGCGTCCGATCTTGGCCGAAGTGTTTTGCATGCTGTTCAATGCGCCCGCCATCACCGCGGCTGCGTCCGCGCCGAGGTTGTTGCCGGCCACGGCCGGCAGACTGCCGGAGGCCTGGCCGACTGAACTCATCAACTGTGCGAGAGTAGGCGCCGTCGTCACATCCAGGTAACTCTGCGTGGTGGTGTCGACAATCGTTTCACTCCCGCTCACCGTCCGGACCGTGACCATTCCGCTATTTTGGAAGCACTTGGGATCGTCCCCGGACCGCTTCCCTGGAGCGCCGCAGACTGACCGGCTGTCGCGGGAGAGCCTCTGCGAGAGAAACGCCTGGAAGGAGCGGATGTCGCGGCCGAAAGCATCCACCATGGGACTCAATGCGGTGTTCAGCCCTTGTGCGCTCTGGCCCAAATCGTAAGACGAGAATTCGTGCGGGAACTCAGTGGCGATCTTGTAGTTGAACAGGAAATTGGCAACCGCGCTTCGCAGCAAAAAAAGCGGCTCGGGGCTATTGGAACCCTCCGGCGGCGGCTTTAGGTACCACGCTGCCGCTTCCCGGAAGCACTCGAAGAACGGACCAGGTGTCTTGTCATATGCCGCTGAGTCGGTTTGCTCGCACGTCGACTGGCGGGCCGGCCGGGTGCCGGCGGTAACGCCTTCCATGGAATCCAACGCATCGTTGGCGACGCCGAGCGCTTTGTTGTCGGCCGCCGCAATCACAGCCAGCAACAGGTCCGTCAACCTCGGCTTCACCGGATGGAACAGCTCCATATATCCGAGGCAGTATTGATTGGCCGCGCAGGCGCCCCACTCGGCGCGTGTCTTGTTATCGAGCGTGACCCCGTTCCGATACTCGAGAAAGTCCTGCGCCGCGCTCCGATTGGTTTTCGGCGTGTGGGCTTCCCGGGCATTCGCTATGTAACGGCCGGCCACGTATTGGTAGAATGCCGGATCGTAGAAATCCGCCGGATTGGCGGCGTGTTGCTTAACCACCTCCCAGCCATTCAGTACCGCCAGTTGCAGCCTTTCGTTGAATTCGGCAACGGCGTTCCTGACGATTTCGCCGGCTCTGGCGGAGCGTTTCGGGTCGGAGGCCGATGCCTGCACCGACCAGACGTTGACGATCATCTCCGGCCGGGGCAGATCCAGCATGGCCACGATACGCCGTTTCTCGTCGACCGCGGCATCGTCACCGGGAGTCGGCTGCGAGAAAATCAACATGTCCGGCGACGCGGAGACGACAACTTCGGGTGATGATTGCTTCTGGCTGGTCTGTCCCGAATCGCTCCCAGCGCTCGCTTGCGCGGGCGCCGCCGCCTTGCCGCTCTGGCTCGCCGAATCGCCGCCGGCCGGGCCCGCGGACTTGGTAGCGGCACCTTTTCCGGCGCCGGTCGCGGTCGCCGCGCTCTTCGAACCGCTCCCGCCGCTCTGGCCGCCGCTGGTCTTACCATTGCCTTGCGCGCCTTGCGCGGCATTTCCTTTCTGCCCGCCAGCGCTCTGCCCGCCTGCGCCAGCGCCGCCCGCGGCTTCCGTGCCCACCGCATTCACCGTGATAACCGGTCCACTGCTCTGACTGCCATGAGCGGAAGCTGGGGATCCGCCGCCGCCACTCAAAATCGCCGCCATAGCCGAGCCGTCCGAATAGAATACGCGGTCAACCGGAGGCACCGAGTAGGGGCGCCAGGCGATGTCTCGAACGTCCGTCAGAAACTGTTTCCAGACATCGCAGTCCGGCGCGCTGTCGCTGGAGACTCGAATCTTATCCGGCCCGACGCTTTCCACCGTCAACCCGCTGTAGTTAAGCCCCGTGACTTTGCTGCCGGCGTCCCCTAAGCTCTGGTCGTGAGGAATGGTAAGTTCGATCTCGAACTTCCGCATGGCGCCCAGCTTTGTGATGCTATCTTCAATGTCCTTCAGTAAGTCATTGTCGGACTTCAGATCCTTATCGTCTTCGGACAAGACCCTGCTGGAGTACACCAGAAGCCCTCGGCTTCCGCGTGCCACCACGGAGAACGGGACAGGGTCGCCGATCAACTGCGCGACATCGTCCGCGGAAAGAGCCCGATTGTCGCCCTCGGGAAGATACTGGGTGCACGCGCCGGGTGTTGCGCTCTGCGGAGGCAATGAAATCGCTTTGATCAAGTACCTGCCAGTTGGGCCAGCGGGTTTCTCGCCGGCGTCGACTGGATTCGGTTTGGGAGGGTCGACCTTATTCGGAGGCGGGACAGGGGGGGCGCCCTTTCTCGCCGCCGTGGTCTGGGCTGTGCCCTGGATCGTCACACAAAGAATGAGCACCCCGTTGGCAAGCCAGATTCTTTGTTTCATATGTTTTACGCGTTAGATCTTAGCCAGGATACCCATTGTGGCATCCCGGCCGGCATTTGATTGTACATCCAACTGCCAGGTTTGGCGCTGTTTTTTTCCGTCCTTTGTTTGCGCTCCCAAGCGGCGGCGAGCCGGGTCCCGAACTTGCGCCGCCAAGCCCTCCTGCCTCATTCGGCACGGATACAGAGCGACAATAGTCGACATGCGGCTTTCGAATCGTTGTTACGCAGTTACTGGCCTTGGCTACTCGGCCCCCTGGTGCGTGAATGCGGGATTTGTGGTTGGGGACAACCTGACGCTGGTGGTAGACACGGGCGCCAACGCGCTGGCGGCACAAACTGTCCATGGATACGCTTCCGCCGCGAGGCCGGGAAACCAACTGCGCGTCATCAATACCGAGAAGCACTTCGATCACATTGGCGGAAACGGCTTCTTTCGCGAGCGCGGGATCGACGTATGGGGCCACGTTGGAGCTGTGCGAACGCCGGATGAATTTCAAGCCGAAATCGCGGAGATCAACGATTCGATCTCCAACCCGGCGCGCCGGGAACGCGGCGAAGCGCGAGCGTTCTTTCACGGAACCCACCTGGTGAACCCGAATCGCCAGATTGATAGCGATACCCGGTTCGATCTGTGTGGCTGCACGGTCGAGATCCTGCTTACGCCGGGCCACACGCCGGGCAATCTCTCGGTCTGGGTGCCCGATGACGGAGTCTTGTTCACCGGCGATTGCCTGATTAGCGAGTATCTCCCGAACCTCGACGCAGGAACGCCCGCCGATTGGCGGATATGGCTCGAGTCACTCAAGCGAATTGAGTTACTCAAGCCCGCTATTGTTGTCGCCGGCCACGGCCCGGTTGCCCGGGGCGATGAGATCCAGGCAATCGTGGATACTGTGCGGCGGGTACTTATAGAATCCATCGCACGCGGTTACTCACCGACGGCCGAACGGTGGGTAGGCTCTACCGGGTCACCAGGGGATTGCGCACCGTAATTCCCGATAAGCGGCCAAAATCGCGATCCGCCGACCACAGTTCCCGCACCCCGTGCTCCAGGCAAATGGCAGCCACACGCGCATCGTGAATGGCTCCGCCCGAAACGCGGCCGGCCTCGGCCAGCCCTCTCAGTTCCTTCCAGTGCCCCTTCAACTCGCCGATGGTTCGCAGCGAAGGAGAGCCGAGCCAGATCTCCGCCTGGTCGAGCGCCTTGGCCGGCGGCGTGGGCGGGCGGTAGATGCGCGGATGGGTCACCACCGCCAGGAACTCATGGAGGCAGGGCCACGGAATCGCCCATGGCGCGGACCCTTCCGCCAGCGATTGGATCGCGCGATATGCCTTCTCATGCCACTCCGAATCGCGGCGGTGCGCGTAGACCAGGATGTTCGTATCGACCGCGATCATTCGCCGCGGCCTTCGTAGATCCTGCCGCGAACCGCCGGCCAGGAGAGCGGATCCCGCAGGCCCTTGCCGCCGACCGATCCGTTGCGCAGGCGGAACTTCCTCGGTTCGCGATCCTGGCTGATGGCGGCGCGCAATCCCTCTTCCACCAACTGCCGCAGCGGCACGCCGCGCAATGCCGCGAAGTCCTTGGCCTCCTCGAACAGCGAATCCGCGATCTCGACCGTGGTCTTCATATTGACCATATTACCATATTGGCGAATATGGGTGTATGGGTAGGAGTGCGGGACATGAAAGTTCGGGGGCATCGCTGGTTCCCCGGAAAATGGCCAGTTTCCGAGCGTACCACCTACGCGTGATCCGTCAAAGGAGTGGAGCGAGCGGCAAGCCCCGGCAGGGGCGAAAGACAATAGCCCAGCGCGTGAGCGC
>Ga0187847_10000120_pt1 | contig 89951 bp, 86 predicted proteins | sample June2016WEW_4_10_FD_132458 | JGI IMG/M metagenome (GOLD analysis project Ga0187847, IMG submission 132458) | Peatland microbial communities from SPRUCE experiment site at the Marcell Experimental Forest, Minnesota, USA - June2016WEW_4_10 | ecosystem: Environmental > Terrestrial > Soil >...
CAACAAAACTTTCAACCCAATACTAACCTTGACCATCGTGCTTTCCCTCGCGCTCGCATCGCTCGCGCAAGCGCAGAGCCAGTCGCAGTCAAACCCGCAGCCCGGAATGGTAGGCGCGCCCGCAACCGCCGCCGCCCGACACCAACAATGGCACATGCTGGACTCCCGGCAGGCCAGGCACTCCCGGCACCGACATCCCGGGCACACCGGGAACTCCGCCCACGCCGTATCCGTGCCCGTGAGAATATGGACCGAAGTCGGCAAGAAGGCACTCTTTGGACAGCTTGTGTGGGAGTAGCTCATGGGGGGACGGCCGCCTCGGCCGTCCCGCCGAGCGCAACGAGGCGCGTCCACTCTGCTCGCATGCTTTAATAGGATCATTCGTTCACTCACGCGGCCGACAGCCATGCCTACATTAATCCCGCAGCCCACACGCATCCAATCCGCCGGCACCAAACCCAAGCTCATCGACGAATACATCGGACGCGTCAATTCGAAAACCGAATCCGCCAGCGTGGCCCACATGCGCAGCCCCGCCGGATGGCTCGAGCCGGGTCAGACTCCCGCCTTCGACGAATTCACGATTGTCTTAAAGGGCATGCTTCGCGTGGAGCACACAAAGGGATCGATCGACGTTGACGCTGGACAAGCCATCATCGTCCACGCCGGCGAATGGATCCGTTACTCTACTCCCAACGAAGGCGGAGCGGAATACATTGCCGTGTGCCTGCCAGCGTTCTCCATGGAAACCGTGCATCGCGATGCGCGCTGACTTCGGATGGAGAATAAAGCTGCGCTCAATCAGCATCCAGAAGCTGAGCTACACTCGGAGGACAGCCGAGGGCGGCTGTCCCCACATAGTTTTTTGTTTAGGAAAAGCCAAACGCTAAGAACTTTACTCCCACTCAATCGTCCCCGGAGGCTTGGAAGTCACGTCGTACACCACGCGATTCACGCCTTTCACTTCGTTCACGATCCGGGTCGACATGGTCTTCAGCACCTCGTGCGGCAGCGCCACCCAGTCGGCCGTCATGCCATCTTCCGAACTCACCGCGCGAATCGCGCAGGTGGAAGCGTATGTGCGCATGTCGCCCATTACGCCCACCGACATCACCGGCAGCAGCACCGCAAACGACTGCCAGACCTTGGTGTAGAGCCCCGCATTCTTGATCTCGCTGACCACAATCTCATCGCACTCGCGCAGCAGGGCAAGGCGCTCCGGCGTAATTTCCCCCAGCACTCGCACGGCGAGGCCTGGACCGGGGAAAGGCTGCCGCTGCAGGATTTCCTCCGGCATACCGAGATCGCGGCCGATCTTGCGCACTTCGTCTTTGAATAAATCCTTCAGCGGCTCGATCAGCTTGAGCTTCATCTTTTCCGGCAGCCCGCCCACGTTGTGATGCGACTTGATCACCTGCGACGGCCCCCGCACCGAGCGCGATTCGATCACGTCGGGATACAGAGTCCCCTGCACCAGCCACTTCACCTTGCCTTCTTCTTTCTCGATGCGTCGCGCTTCCTTTTCGAAGACCTTGATGAATCCGTTGCCGATGATTTTTCGTTTTTTCTCGGGATCGCTGACGCCTTTCAGCTGGCCCAGGAAACGCGCCGTAGCATCGACCGCGTCGAGGTGCAGGCCCAATTTGTCGTGCAAGGTCTTCTGGACCTTTTCAAACTCGTTCTTGCGCAGCACTCCGTTATTCACGAAGATGCAGGTCAGCCGCGACTTGCCACGCTTGTCGCGCAAGGCGCGATCCACCAGCACCGCTGCCACCGAAGAATCCACACCGCCGGAGAGCGCACAGATGGCTCGTCCCTTGCCCACTTGGCTTTTCACTTGTTCGATTGTCGAATCGATGAAGTGCTGCGGCGTCCAGTTGGCTTTTGCGCCGCAGATCTTGAATATAAAATTGCGCAGAATTTCCGTACCGTTGCGCGTGTGATGCACCTCGGGATGGAACTGCACCGCAAACCACTTCTTGGCGACGTTCTGAATGCCAGCGACGGCATGTGGAGTTTTCGCAATCAACTCAAATCCGGGAGGCAATACCAGAGCCTCATCCCCGTGCGACATCCAGACGGGCTGCCGTTTCGCCAGCCCGTGGAAGAGCACCGACTCGGCGACCACGTCGATTTCCGCGTGCCCGTACTCGCGCTTATCCGCCGGGCGCACTTGTCCGCCGAGCGTATGCACCATGAATTGCAGTCCGTAGCAGATGCCGAGCACGGGCAGCCCGAGTTCGAATAGGCGCGGATCGGCGGGCGGGGCGTCCTTGTCATACACCGACCAGGGCGCGCCCGAAAGCACGATGCCCATGGGAGCGCATCTCTTGATCTCGTCGAGCGAAGCGGTGCAGGGCAGCACGACGGAAAAAACGTTTTGTTCGCGGATACGGCGCGCGATGAGTTGGGAATACTGCGCGCCAAAGTCGAGGATGACGACGGATTGGGTGAGCCTGGATTCGGTTTCCACCGATGAGTTTCTCAAATCGCTGGACCGCTGTAAAGCATGTCGAAGAAAGGTTTTGTAGGAGGTCTCGCAGCTGGCAGCGGTCTCGCCAGACGGCGCTCCGATGCCCGGCAGGCGAGAACGTATCGAGCTAGGTTTCTACGGCCAGATTTGCGAGCCCGGGCAAGTCGCTGAGAATCGGTTCGTCGCGGTCGATCGTGGTTTGAATGGGGATGCGCGGCGCGGCCGGGTCGTCGGGAGGAAGTAAGATCGGAGAAAGTAAGACCGGCGCGGCGATCTGAGGCGCGGGCATTTCCGCGATGCAGACATAGCCAGCGAGGCGCGCCATGTAGAGCCAGTCGGCAAACGCAAAATAGATAAGCGTCATGAAAATCATCACCGCAACCACTGCTCGCCACGGCGCGATCTGAAGAAAAGTCAGCGGAATCGAAACTGCGGTCGTGGCCACGCTGAACGCGACAAAATGCGCCAGGCCGGTCCAGGTGCTCACAGCCAGCACTGCGCCCACGTGGTCGCGCGCAAAAGTCACTGCGGCGGAAATTGCGCCCAGGGCGTCTTGGTTGTCGCGAACTGCGAATATGGGGGCCAGCGACAGCAGCCAATTCAGCCCCCAGCCAGCTATCCCGATAAAACCCGCCAGCGGGACGAAAAGAAAAAAGACCAGCCCGGGCTTGGGATGTGCGTCCGAACTCGCAAAACCGGCAAGCAAGGCAGCGCCCAAAACCGCCAGAATCGTCGCCAGCCCCAGGGCAACGCGCAGGAAGTTGAGCGCCGCAAGCACGCGCAGAGGTCGCGGATTTGTCGTCCTCGGTGCGTCCGCGGGAATGTCTTCCGCAAACTTGCTGCGAAAATGTTCGACCAGTCCGCGGAGGATGGCACTGCGGCCGAGCGAAGCCGCAATAATCCACAGAAACGACAGCGCCAGCGAGCCGAGCAAGGCCGCGACCACAGCGCGGCTTAAGGTACCGTGAAAGATGTGGGCAATGGCTCGCCCGATCAGCGCCGGCTGGCGGGTGGAGAGCAGAGTCGCGTCGGCGTGGGTAACGGGCAGACTATCGAGATATTCGAAAAACGAATACAGCGTTAGGGCGGAGGCTGTGGCGCCAATCGTCCAACGCCAAGCGATTTCAGCGAAAGTTAGCGAGGGTACGCGGAAGGTCGCACGGAAGCCTTCGAGGGTGGGCGAGACTCGGGACATGTGTACTCAGCATATCAGCGCACGGCCAGCCCGTGCTGCTTCGTGGTCGGCGGAATGATACCGTTCATGCGCAGGTATTCCACCACCTGCCCATAGGGTCGGCGACGTGCCAGAGAGCGGCTCCAGCAATTCCCGGTCGTGTGTTGGGTCGCGCATAAGGGCCGTCGACGCGAGTCAGCGCGTTCCGGGCGTTGATGGTGCTCAAAATGTGGTTGCCGTAGTCGAAGCAGTGGCGCAGGTACTTTATCAACTCCGCCTTGGTCTTCGCCTTCGCGGAGCCGCCCTTTCGCAGTGCTCGGGAGGTGTTTTGCCCTCGATTTCATTGAAGAATCCGTAATTGGCGCAGGCAACGTGCTTTACTTGCCCGGCAAAAGGACGGACTCCTTCGAAATTGCCGCTGCTCGGTGCGAACGAATCTTTGTCTTCTGGCATGGCCTCAGCCACTGCCAGGAATTGGCCCTCGCTCCAGGTGAGCGCGCCACCGACACTGTCAGCGATGTTCCTAGGAAATTCGTCTTGCCCGGCGAAAGTGGGAACGGGAGCGATAGCCACGCCGAGAAAGATAAAGATAATGAGCGGAGTGAGCCATTCTTGCCTCCAAATCGTATCCGGGGTTCAGCGCCCACATCACCGCACGACAAAGTTGAGCAGCTTGCCGGGGACGAAGATCTTCTTCACGATCGGCTTGCCGGCAATCGCGGATTTTACTTTCTCGTCGGCAAGCGCCCGTTCCACTACAAACTCGTCAGACGCGTCCGCGGACACAACGATGAGGCTACGGAGCTTGCCGTTGATCTGCACCGGGATTTCGACCTCTTCTTCTTTGGCGAGCATGGCGTCGTACTTCGGCCACGGCGCTCTGAGCAGGCTTCCCTTCTCGCCGAGCATCTCCCAGAGTTCGTGAGCAAGATACGGCGCGAACGGAGCCAGCAACAAAACCAGGCTGCGCTGCGCTTCCGCCAGCAAGGAGGGTGAAAGTCCATCTGCTTCCTGCCGGTAGAGTACGTTCACCAACTCCATGACGGCGGAGATGCAGGTGTTGAAATGCCAGCGGCCCTGCATTTCGTCGGTCACGCGCTTGACGGTCTGGTGGAGCTTGCGTTGAATCTTGCGATCTCCCGGAGAGAGAGTGGTTTCACGCGAGGTCTCTGCAGCGGCTGTGGAGTTCCTTAACACGAAGCGATAGACTCGGCCCAAAAATCTCTGGATGCCTTCGATGCCGGAATCCTGCCAGTCCATGTCGCGCTCGGGCGGAACGGCGAAAAGACAGTAAAGACGCGCGGCATCGGCGCCGTAGCGGGCGACCATCTCGTCGGGGCTCACGACATTGCCGAGGCTCTTCGACATCTTCGCGCCGTCTTTGATCACCATGCCTTGCGAGAATTGATGATCCACCGGCTCGTCGTTGGTGACGAGTCCCATATCGCGCATGAACTTGGTCCAGAAGCGCGAGTAAATCAAGTGCAGGATGGCGTGCTCCACGCCGCCGATGTATTGATCGATGGGAAACCAGTACTGCGCGATATTCGTATCGAAAGGCGCGCGGTCATTGTGCGCGTCAGTGTAGCGATAGAAGTACCAGGACGAATCGACGAACGTGTCCATGGTATCGGTTTCGCGCCGCGCCGGGCCGCCGCACTCGGGGCACGTCGTATTGACGAAATCGGGCAATTTGCTCAGCGGAGATCCGCCGGCGAGCGTGATCTCGACGTTCTCCGGCAAAATCACAGGCAAGTCTTTTTCCGGCACGGCAACGATCCCGTCTTTCGCGCAATAGAGCATGGGAATCGGAGTGCCCCAATAGCGCTGGCGAGAGATGCCCCAGTCTTTCAAGCGATAGGTAATGGTGGCCTTGCCGAAGCCGTTCTGCTCCGCGAACGCGGACATCTTCTGGATGGCGTCGGCGCACTCCATGCCGCTGTAGGGCCCGGAGTTGATGAGCATACCCTCGTGCCCGACAAAGGGAAGCGGCGGCTCGGTGACGGTTTCTTCCGGATCGTTCGCAATGGGAAGAATGACGAGCCGGATTTCGAGTTTGTATTTCTTGGCGAATTCGTAGTCGCGCTCATCGTGCGCGGGCACGCTCATGATGGCGCCGGTGCCGTAATCCATGAGAATGTAGTTCGCCACCCAGATGGGAATCTTTTCGCCGTTGAAGGGATTGATGGCGTACCGGCCAGTGGCGACGCCATGCTTTTCAATTTCGCCGATGTCGCCGACTTCTTTGGCTTTGCGCTGCTCGGCGATGAGTTGATCGACCTTGGCGCGCAATTCGGGATTCGCCGCGGCGAGATCGGCGACGATGGGATGCTCGGGCGCTAGAATTACCGAGGTCGCCCCGTAAATCGTATCGACGCGGGTGGTAAAGACAGGGATATCCGCGCCCGCCGGACCGAAGCCCGTGTGCGGCTGGGTGTAATCGAGCTTGAAATCGACCAGCGTGCCCTCGCTGCGGCCGATCCAGTTGCGCTGCATGGTGCGGACTTTTTCCGGCCAGCCCACGAGTTTGTCGAGGTCGCGCAACAACTCCTCGGCATAATTCGTGATGCGCAAGAACCATTGTTCCAGCTCGCGCTGCTCGACCGGTGTATCTTCGTGCCGCCAGCAACAGCCGTCGACAACCTGTTCGTTAGCCAGCACGGTCGCACACTGCGGACACCAATTCACTTTGCTCTTCTTGCGATAGGCCAAGCCTTTCTCGAAAAGCTTGATAAAAAACCACTGGTTCCAGCGATAGTAATCGGGCAGGCATGTGGTAACTTCGCGCGACCAATCGTAAGCGAAGCCGAGGCGATTCATCTGCGCCTTCATCTTCGCGATGTTGCCGAGAGTCCACTGGCGCGGCGGTGTCTGATTTTGAATCGCGGCGTTTTCCGCGGGCAAGCCGAAGGAATCCCAGCCCATGGGATGAAGCACGTTATATCCATTCATCCACATGTAGCGCGCCAGCGCGTCGCCGATGGCGTAGTTGCGCACGTGTCCCATGTGCAGCACGCCTGAGGGATACGGCAACATTTCGAGCACGTAATACTTTTTCTTGGTGGTGTGCGTCTCGGCGGCGTAAAGCTCCGGGTCGCTCGCCCAGCGCTCCGACCACTTGGCCTCCACGCGCCGCGGATCGTAGCGGGCATCGTCGCGGTCATCATTATTATTATTATCATTATTGCGATCGAAGTCCGAGCGATCGGCGTCGCTGCGCCGGCCGGTTACGGCGATGGTTTCTTCCTGAATTTTGTCTTGCTGCGGCATAAGGAATCTGAGGACTCTGAGTAAAGCTTAGATTTTACAATGAGGCAAGAGAATCTTTGGGAGAATTAGTTCGCGGGCCCGGAGCGACGATGTCCCAGCCGCCGCTCCAGTTCGTCGAGCGTGATCGTGCGCTCGCCCCGTTCCAGCGCGGCGATACCGATCGAATCATCGTCACGATCCTCCAGGTATTGACCGATAGCCTCGCGACCATACTAACTCTTGCTGCCTCCAATCTCTTTGGCGAGGGACGTCAATCGGTCGTCGAGATCGGGGTCTAGACGGACTGGTAGCATTGGTGACAAGTCTAACCGCATACCTATGGCCGACGTTACGCCGCAGTCGCCGGCGGGGCGCCCGGTTATCCCCGTCCGATACGGTTCAGAATCTGCCACAGCCCCCAGAGCGCCGCCACCGGCCCTCCCCAGATATACAGCAGCGATTTCCAATGCAGCTTGGCGACAACCTCTTTCTGGCTGCTGGTCGAAATTACAAATGGCCCGTCATCCTTCATCACGATTACGGGAGGATGCAAGTCGAACTTCTCCGCGAAAGCCGTATCCGCTCCCGCCGGCAGCTTTCCGTTCAAATAAGGATAAGCCTCGCGGCGTATCAAATCGGCTTCCGCTCGTCCCACAAATCCCGGGCCGATGCGCGACAACTCGGTGCCCTCGGCAATCGGATCTTCTTTCGCCCAAGGATTTTCGCGCAGCCTGCCCAGTACGAAAATCGCGTCCCCGGGCTTGATGGCGTATTCCTGAGCGAACTCCGGGGTACCCTCCGAATACCGGCTGAAGGCGAAGGCTAGCTTGGTGTAATCGGACCTCGCACTCGTCGCCGGGAATTGCAACTCCGCGCCTTTGGGAAAAATCATTACCGCGCCGGTGCCATCGTCGAGAAAAAGCGGCGCACACACCTCGCGCATGGCCTTGCTAAGATCGCCCTGCGGATTCGATTCGATCACCAGCCGGTAGTAGAGGCAATCGTCATGGCTCAAAGCAGCGACCACCGTATATGGCCCGACTGCGCGGCCACTCAACTCTACCCGGCCCAACGCAGCCGCGCGGATGCTGGAGCGGGGCGTATCCATGATGAGCCGCTTGCGCTGCAGCATTTGAAAGCCGCGCCAGAAAGAATATGGCCCCAGTGTTACGCCAAGCGCGGCCCAAAACAAGGGCTGGCTCAGCAGCCAGATCAAGAGGCGAATCATGCGCCGCCAGAATACATCAGCGGCAGGCTCGGACAAACGCCTAGAGATCAGGCAACCAGTTTTTTCAATGCATCCACATTCCTGCGGTCGTCGCCAGGCTTTTCGATGGGAGTTTCGGCGATAAAAGCGGCGCCTGCCAGCCGCAGGTCGTTGAGCAGAATGCGGAACGGCTCTTTGCCGATGGTCCCCTTGCCGATCTGCTGATGGCGGTCGAGCTTCGAGCCGCGCGCCGCCTTAGCGTCGTTGCAGTGCCACACGCGAACATTATTCAGGCCGACCGTAGCATCGAGATGGAGCAGCGTCTGGTAGAGACCGTCGCGGCTCACGATGTCGTAGCCGGCCACGTGAGTGTGGCAGGTATCGATGCAGGCCCCGACCGGCACGATACCGCGCAGCCGCTCGATAACCTCAGCCACTTGCTCGAAACTGCCTCCCAAAGAAAACTCGGCGCCAGCGGTGTTTTCAATGAGAATCGCGAGTCCGGCTTTGGCGAGGTCGAGGCCCTGGCAGGCGGCGGCGATGGCGGCGGCAGTCTGCAGCAGTCCGGTTTCGCGATCGGCGCCGCGAAACGATCCCGGATGCAACACGAGATAGTCGGCGCACACAGCCAGCGCCCGCTCGACCTCGCCGCGGAAAGCTTCGATCGATTTCCTCAAAAACAACTCATTCGTGCTGGCGAGGTTCACCAGATAATTCGTATGAATGACCAGCGGCTTGAGATCGTACTTCGCGCGCAGGTTAAGCATCCGTTCGCATAGCGGATCACTCAGTTCGTAGGGCGCCCACTGACGCGGGCTGGAAGAGAAAATCTGCAGCGTGTTACAGCCCAGGCGGTAGGCCCGTTCGGCCGCGGTGTGAATTCCTCCGGCCGTCGAAGTGTGCAGGCCGATGCGGCGCGAAGTGACGCGCGGCGGGCGCTTGGGCGCGGGGCGGGCGAGGATATCCGGTTCGCGGGCAAAGGAGCGCGGCATTCGAACAGTATAACTACCCGAGTCTTTCGGGGATCCTGCGGCTCTCGGCAGGACGGTCGAAGGGCTCGTCGCCACACATTCCTCACTCCTCAAGCACAGCACCTCCGAAGAGCGGCTGGCCGCCCAGGGAGGTGTAGAAACCATAGGCCGCTATCGCGGCCATGAAAAGGATTGCCGCAAGACTCTCAGCCGATTAAGTTTCGCCGCGCAGCGGCAGGAATCGCGCTGTCGAGGGGTAGCGCCGGGATGCTGCGCGTTTCAGTTGTTTCCTTCTTTCCAGTGCGCTACGATCGTTGTGCTCTCGCGCGTCTTCCGCCTCGCAGGTCTTCCCGATCCGCAAAATGACCCTGTGCTGCATGGTGTGTGCAACCCAAAGCGCTGGCACGTAAGGCCATACAATATATGGTGTTATTTGCTTGACCCGGGCACCGTTTCACCGTTACAGTTGCTTAAATTTGTGCCCGCCTTATCCAGCCTGGGACGGCGCTGAACCGAACGCAGCATTTTGACGAAGAAGAGGTATCCCTGTGGTAAACAGGCTCGCATGCTGGATAATTGGCCGCGGACGACTGACTTCAGGCCACTGCTTCTCACTTCTTCACCAAGGAGTTTACGTTGCTTAAACTGAAGCGGCTTCAAATCTTGGGGTTTAAATCGTTTTGCGACCGCACCGACCTGAAGTTTCACGGGGACGGAATCGCGGCCATCATCGGGCCGAACGGCTGCGGCAAGTCTAATATTGCCGACGCTATTTCGTGGGTGCTGGGCGAGCAGTCGGCGAAGACGCTGCGCGGCTCGCGCATGGAAGATGTGATCTTTGCCGGCACGCGCGATCGCAAGGCGACCGGCATGGCAGAAGTTTCTCTGACGCTGATCGATCCGGAACAGTATCCAGGCGGTGAGGTCAATGCGCCCACCGAGATCGACATTCAGGAAGAGCTTCCGGTTGGGGCAGACGCGTTGCGGCGTCCTGCCGACGATTGGGATGAAGCCGCGGTGCGGGCGCGGGCCGCAGAAGACACCGAGCGTGCGGTGGAAGAGGCGCAGCCCGGCAAGACTGAAGAAGTTGAGATCGCCCGCTCGCAAGTAAATACGCTGGCCATCGCCTTCCCGGAGGACGAACCGGTGTTTGCCTTGCCGGTGCACGCCGTGGGCCCGACTGCTTCTTCGGCGGCGGTGAGCGGCGCGCCGCAAGTGGTGCTGAAAATTCGCCGGCGCAAATTTAATCAGCAGCAATTTCGTGCTGGGGAAATTGTGGTCACGCGGCGGCTGTTTCGCTCCGGCGACAGCGAATATTTGCTCAATGGCAAACTTTGCCGGCTGCGCGATATTCAGGAACTTTTCATGGGCACCGGGCTTGGCCCGGAAACTTATGCGCTGATCGAACAGGGACGCATCGGGCAGATTCTGAGCAGCCGTCCCACGGATCGACGGGCGATTCTTGAAGAGGCGGCGGGGATCACGAAGTTCAAGACCAAGAAACGCCTCGCCGAAGCGCGCCTGGAAGATGCCAAGCTCAACCTGGCGCGCGTGAACGACATCTTCGAAGAAGTCACGCGGCAGATGAATTCTTTGAAGCGGCAGGCCGCTAAGGCGGAGCGCTATGCCAAGCTGCGCGACGAGATGCGATCCCAATTGCGGATCGTGCTGGCCAGCAAGTTTGCCGCGATCGAACTCGAGAGCGCGGAGATCGATGCGCAGTTGAACGCGCTTGCCGAGGATATGCAGCACCGCACCGAAGCGGTGCAGCGACTGGAGTTGGAGCACGGCGAAGGGACTGAGCGCGGCTATGCCATTGAGACCGAGTTGCGCGACAATCGCGACCGGTTGAGCGCGCTGGCGAGGGAAATCGATCGCGCCCATGCGCGGCGGCAACATAACGACGAGCGCTGCGCCGAGCTGGTGGTGCGATCCGCATCGGCGGAGGCGGAGTTGGCGCAGGCGCGTCATCGACTGAGTGGGCTTGAGGCCGAGCGCGATTCGAACCGGCAGGTGCTCGAATCGGCGGCGGCCGATCTGGCGGGGGCGCAGCAGGAGCTGATGTTGTCGCAGCAAGAGGTTGCGGCCGCCGCAACGGCCTTGGCGGAGCTTGAACTGCAGCAGGAAGAATCTCGTGTCGCGATTTTCGACACGGTGTCGTCGGCTTCGCGGCTGCGCAATCAATTGGCGCAGGCGGAGGAGCGGCGGGCGGGCGCGGATCGCGAAGCCGCGCGTTTGCAGACGGAAATCGGCGGCGCGAATGTGCAGGTCGAGAGGTTCGGCGGACAGCGCGGGCAGCTTGCGCTGGAGTTTGAAACCGTCACCCAGCGCGTGGCTGGGATCACCGAAGAGATCGGCCAGTTGCGGCGGTTGATCGAGGGCAAGCGGCTGGATGAAACCAAAGCCAAGACTCATCTCGATTTGCTGCGGGCGGAATACGCCACGGCGCTCGGGAAGAAAGGTTCGCTTGAGGCCGTGATCGCCGAGCATGGTTACTCGACGGAGTCCGTCCGACGGCTGTTTCAGTCGGGAGTGATGCAGAGCGGACTGGCGCCGGTGGGAGTGCTGGCCGATTTTCTCGAGGTTGAGCCCCGCTTCGAGCGCGTGGTGGAAGACTTTTTGCGCGATGAACTGAATTACATTGTAGTCAAATCCTGGGACGCCGCCGACGAAGGACTGCGGCTGCTGCGCAGCGACGTGGATGGCCGCGCTACTTTTCTGGTTCATCCCGAAGATTCGCAGGCAAAGTTTTCTTTCATCCTCGACGAAGCGGCCCACTGCGCGCCGCCTACGGCTTCGATTGTGCCGCTGAAGAATACGATTCGCGTGCTGAACGGTTTTGGCAAGTCGTTGGAAGTGATTCTGCCCAAGCTGCGCGACGGCTACATAGTGCCTGGCTCCGATACCGCGCGTGGACTGGCGCTGGAAAATCCGGATGCTTTTTTCTTGTCGCAGTCGGGAGAATGTTTTCACAACGTGACCGTGACGGGCGGCAAACAGCGCGCCGAAGGACCGCTTTCGATGAAGCGCGAATTGCGCGAAGTTCTGCGGCAAATGGAAGACCTGGAGCGCGCGCTGCGCGATGAACAGACGCGGGTGCTCACGCTGGGACGCGAGATTAAAGATCTCAGCTCCTTGCTGGAACGTCTCGAAGGCGAAAAGCGCGAGGCGGAGCATCAGTCGATGACGTCCGGGCACATGCTGCGGCAGCTTGATTCCGAGATGTCGAGGGTGCGCGAGCGAATGAGCATCTCCCAAGCGGAGTTGGGGCGGCTGGCCGCGGACAGAGCCGAGCAAGAATCGATTATCAACGCGCGGCAGGGGGAGATCTCCGCGCTGGAAGAAACGCGCGCGCAACTGGAGCAGAAGATTGCGTCGGCACAGGAATCTCTGGGCTCCTTGCGGGTGCGGCGCGAAGCCGCGGCACAGAGCAGTTCGCAACGCGTGGCGCGGGTGGCGGCGCTGGAAGAGCGGCATCGCTCGGCGACGGCTGTCCTGGCGCGCATCGATTCTCTATTCAGCGAGATGAGCGATCGAGTGCAGGCCCTGGCTGCACAGATCGAGGCGGCGGCTGCCGAAAAACTGCAGCGCGAGGCGGAGAATCTTAATCTCGAACAGCAAGTCGCCGACTTCGAAGCCGAGCGTAACGTGGGGCAGGCGAGAGAGGGATTGCTGCAATTCGAAAAAGATCAACTGCGGGCGCGGCTCTCGGAGATCGACGAATGGTTACGCAGCGCTCGCCAATTGCTCGACCAGGCGCGCGACCGGCGCGGCGAATTGCAGGCGGCAGCCGCCAAGCTGCAAGCCGATAGCATGTACATGGCCGAAACTTGCTGGAACGAACTCGGAATCGTGCGCGCGGCTTTGTTATCGGATACCACGCTGGCGCGGCTTACCGGCGACGAACTTGCCGCTTGCGACCAGTCTTATCGAGAGATGCGCGCCAAGCTGGAAAGCATGGGTCCGGTGAACATGATGGCGCTGGAGGAATATCGCGAGACCGCCGAGCGCCACGGTTTCCTCGACGGCCAGCGCAAGGATTTAATCTCTTCGATCGAAAACACGACCGCGACCATCCGCGAGATCGACGAAGTTTCGCGGCAGAAATTTCAGGAAGCTTTCACCAAGATCAACGAGAACTTCCAGGCTACTTTCAAGAAGCTCTTCGGCGGCGGCCATGCCTTCATGAAGCTGACCGACGAAGAAAATTCCGCCGAGAGCGGCATCGATGTGGTGGCGTCGCCTCCGGGCAAGCGCCTGCAGAGCGTGTTGCTGCTCTCTGGCGGCGAGAAGGCGCTGACCGCTTTATCGTTGCTGGTCGGAATCTTCCAGTACACGCCCAGTCCTTTCTGCATCCTCGATGAAGTCGACGCGCCGCTCGACGAGGCCAACATCGGCCGTTTCACCGAACTCGTGCGCGAGATGAGCGTCAAGACGCAGTTTGTGCTGATCACGCACAGCAAGAAAACGATGAGCATCGCGCCCGTGCTTTACGGCGTGACCATGCAAGAGCCGGGAGTGTCGAAGCTGGTTTCGGTGAGATTCGGGGCGGCGTAGAGAGTGGGCGACCGAGAAACTGCCGAATCGGCACTTTATCCACTCCCATCCTCAGCTTTTCCACAATGCCACGGCGAAAGCCGTCCCCTCGGTTTCTTTACGCCCGGGGTTCACCGCTCTCAACATTCCCCCGTTCAATAAGATACGGGCTTCTCTCCGCGCCCCGAATCTCTGCCGTTGACAAAAAATTCTGAGGGGCTAAAATACGCCTCGCTCCTTACCTGTAAGATTTCAAACATGAACTCTGAACTTCTCGATCCCGTCGTATTGCAAACCGATTTCCCAGAACTCCAACTTCACGCCAGCGGCAAGGTGCGCGACGTTTACCAGCTCGACGCCGAGCGCCTTCTGTTCGTGGCCACCGACCGCATTTCGGCGTTCGACTACGTGCTGGCTACGGGCATCCCTCATAAGGGGAGCGTGCTCACCCAGACCTCTGTATTCTGGTTCGAATTTCTTTCCGACATGGTTCCCCACCACGTCATCACCGCCGATGTGAAGCAGTATCCTGCGGCTTTGCAGAAATATCAGGAACAATTGCGGGGACGCTCCATGGTGGTTGAGCGCGCGGAGATGTTTCCTGTGGAGTGCGTGGTGCGCGGCTATATATCCGGTTCGGCGTGGAAGGAATATCAGGCCAGCGGCAAAGTTTGCGGCATCGATCTGCCGGCGGGATTGCGCGAATCGGAGGCGTTCCCGCAGCCGATTTTCACTCCCGCGACCAAAGCCGTGAGCGGGCACGACGAAAATATTTCCTTCGCCAAGATGTGCGAGATCGTCGGCAGCGAGGCGGCCAGCCACTTGCGCGAAATTTCTTTGCGCATTTACGCAAAAGCTGCTGCCTATGCGCGCCAGCGCGGTATCATCATCGCCGACACCAAGTTTGAGTTTGGACGCACGCCCAAGGGCATCACGCTGGCCGACGAAGTGCTGACGCCGGATTCCTCGCGCTTCTGGCCGGCAGATAAGTACACACCGGGGCGGGCGCAGGAGTCCTACGACAAGCAGTATGTCCGCGATTACCTGGAGGAAATTCACTGGAACAAACAGCCGCCCGCGCCCGCTTTGCCGGCCGAAGTGGCCAACCGTACCAGCGAAAAGTATCTCGAGGTCTATTCGCAAATCACGGGGCATAAGCTGGATGTGTGAGGCGCGCCCAACGCCGGCGCGTGCGAACCCGGGCAGGAGCGCGGCATGACCGCGGTGGATTGGATTATTCTCGCCGTCATCCTGCTGAACGTTGTGTTGGCCGCTATGCATGGCTTCTTTGCCGAAGCTTTCGGCATGGCGGGATTGGTCGTCGGGTATATTGTGGCCGCCTGGCAGTACCCGCGCCTGGCGGCCTGGTTCATGTCGTTCTTGAAGTCGGAATTGCTGGCCCAGATTCTCGGATTTCTCATCATCTTTTTCGCCGTGTTGCTGGTCTTCGGGATTGCGGGAAGAGTTGCGCGCAAGCTGGTGAAAGAAGCTGGGCTAAGCGGGTTTGATCGTTTCCTGGGATCGTTGTTGGGATCGGTAAAGGGCGGGCTGATCGTGACGGTGATCCTGATGGGATTGACGGCCTTCACCCCGACCTCGCAATTGCTGGAGAAATCGGAGTTGGCGCCTTATTTTTTGGTGGCGGGAAGGGCGGCCATCTGGGTTGCGCCGTCAACGTTTCGTGCCCGCTTCAACGAGGGGTTGGATTTTTTGCATCGAGCCCCCAAAGATTTGCCCGGCGCGGCTGCGGCCGCCCAGAAATAGGCGGCGGGGACATCGAACTGCGGCGGGTTGGGTAGCTTTACGGCGAGACATTTCGAGATCACGCGAAGAGCGGATAGAAACAGAGAAAAGAGACACATCGTGAAAGATCAACTGGAAGCGCTTATTCTGCAGATGTACAAAAGCAATATCCTGTATTCCGAGGGCATGCGGGAGTTCAAAAAGCGATTTATCCTCACCGTGTTGCAGGAGAACAAAGGCAACCAGTGCCGCGCCGCGCGCGAACTGGGAATGCACCGCAACACCCTCAGCCGGACGCTCAACGAACTGAAGATTGATGTCCGCCAGTTGCGCGACGGAGTAAAGCGTCCGCCGCGCAGCGCACGGCTGGCTGGGATGGAGAAGAAGGCCATCCGGTAGAGGCGATCATTCTTACGTTCGGTCTGCGGCGCGAGTGAAACTCGCGCCCTCTCAAAGCCCACAACAAAGGCAGCCCTTGCGGGCTGCCTTTGTTGTGTATCGGTCAACTTCCGACTACTGCGGAGCCGTCTTGTGGTGGACCGGAGGCTTGGCCGGGGTCGCGGCCTTCAACAACTTCCCTTTCTCCATCACCATCATGAACGGGCTTGGAGTATAAGATGCCGGCTCGCCCTGAAAGTCCAGACTCGCGCCCTCTTTGGGGATCAGCTTCAGCGGGACCTTGTCTTCAAAGGTGAGCGTGATATCGGCCTTTTTCGCGTCGATATCATCGGAGCTGCCGGCCAAATCGAACTCGGTCGCCGTCGCTTTGATGACGGTGCCAGTCATTTGCACAGCCTTCCCCTTGATGGCATTCCAAACTACATCTTGATCGGCTTGGGAGCCCGTGGTAAAGACAAACTGCCACTCCGCGAAGTTCATGTCCTCCGGCTTTTTGGAGGTCACCATGGCGTGAACTTGTTCGGCAGGGCTGGGCGCGGGTTTGATGGTAAATCCCGCGGGCTGGGCGGGACTGGCTTTGGCTTGGGCGAGAACCTCGGTCCAGCCGTCGTCGCCCCCGTGGTACTTCATGTATTGGTTCTTGGCATACTTTTCGATCTGCTGCTGATACTGCGGGGTGGGCGCAACCACGGAAGCGCGGGCCGCAAACCAAATGGCGTTCACCGAATCCGGTGGAATCTTTGGGTCGGGCGGTGTGGGGCCGGCATAAGCCAGCGCCAGCGGATAAACCACGCTGAAATCGGTGGGGGTGGCGTCGGCCGCAACGCGCAGCTCTTTGCGCGAGTCGTCATAATCCTTGGCGGTAAGGTCGGCGATCCCCAGCGCAGCATTGAAGATCGCGCCCATCTCGCCTTTCATCTTCTCAAAATCGGCGTCCGAGGTGTTGTCCTGCTTGGTGAATTTGGGCAGGCAATCGAGTCCCTGCTGGCCGTACTTCTTGGCGTCGGCGAGCAACTGGGTGGCGTTGGCGGCTCCCCCCTGGGCCTGGAGGCGCTTGAAGTAAGCGAGCAGAGCCAATCCGCGCACGTTGCAAGCGTCGGCGGCAACCAGCTTGGCGGCGGTGTCGACGGTCTTTTGCTGGTTATTGGTCTGCTGGTAATCCTGCATTAAGGTCTGTAGCGCGGCGGTCTTCATCACGCTGTTGGGATACTGCGTAAGGAACGCCTCGAGGCCGCTGATCTGGGCCGCTGGATCCGGCGCCTTAATGGCCCCGACATACGCGTTGTACTCTGCCGGGTCCTTAATTACCGGGGCCTGCGAGGCGGCCGCCGGGGCTGCGGGTGCCGCTTGCCCCTGAGGCTGTGCGGTCCGCGCCACCGCCTCGGTTCCCGCCATGGCAACCCCGAGCACAACCGTCACCAGAATCTTATTCATCAGTATGGCTCCTTGAATCGTCGGAAATTTGAATGATCCGAAATTTGAACGATCCGAAATGAAGCGTCCGAGGCATCTTTACCATGGATCACCCGGATGTGCAATTTCGGGAAACGGAATTTTTCTTCACTCTCTGGCTGCGTCCCAGCTTGGAACCCGCTTATTCTACTCCGGAATTCTTCCAGGAAAGTTCGCCGCGCCTCCCGGACTCCGCCCGGGAACAATGGGGTAGACCCTTAGATGCTGAAGCGACTGACCCTTCATTCCCGGTTGCCGGATTATAAGTATCAGTTTCTCCGAAGGCAAGTAACTTCCCCAGCGTTGCCTCCTTTATTGCTAAGATGCGGGGGTGAAGTCAGCCGGATGGTCCCATTTTGGTCTATGTTCGCGCTGCTGTTCCTGATCGTGGACTGAGTCTCATGAACCCCCTTTCTCCATTCTCATCGAGCGATAAAACCCTTTTACTCACCGGTCAAGCGGCCGTGGTAACGGGCGCCGGAAAAGGCATCGGCGCCGCCATCGCTCGCGAATTGTCAAAACTGGGTGCCGGCACGGTGTTGTGCGGACGCACTCTCGCCCCACTCGAATCGACCGCGCGAAGCATTGCCGATGAGGGCGGAAAGTGCGAGATCGTTCCCTGCGATGTGACCAGCCTCGAGTCGGTCGCGGCGGCGGCCAAGCGCGTAGAAACGGCTTTCGGAAGGCTCGATATTCTGGTGAATAATGCCGGCGTTGGCGGCTTTGGCGGGCCGCTGCATCAATTGGCACCGGAGGCATGGGAGCGAGTTTTGAACACCAATTTGCGCGGCGTATTTTACACGACCCGCGCTTTTGCTCCGTTGATGATCCGGGCCCGCTCCGGGCACATCATTAATATTTCGTCGCTTGCGGGCAAGAACGCTCTGCCGAACGGCGCGGCCTATGCGGCCTCGAAATGGGGACTGAACGGTCTGAGTTATTCGCTGGCGGAAGAGCTGCGCGGGTTTAACATCCGCGTGGCCGTGATCTGCCCCGGCTCGGTGAATACGGAGCTCAGTCCGCACGTTGGCAAGGACCCGGCCAAGATGCTGCAACCGGAAGACGTGGCGCACGCGGTCGCCATGCTGGTAACCCAGGCTCCGCAATCGTTTGTGAGCGAGATCTTGCTGCGGCCCACGCAGAAACCGTAGCAACGACCTCGGACATCAGGCCTCCGACGTCGGCAAAACCGGCGCGCAACGATTCCTCCGGGAATCTTGCTCTTGGTTTCGAGTTCTGAGGTCCGGGGTCTGAGGTCTGGCGCGTCTCACTTTTTGAACAGGTTCTCGAAGGCTTGCCGCGCGTCGTTGGGGCGCAGGCTGGCGGGAGTGGACGTCTCTTTCTCGCGGGTAACACGAATTTCGTAGAAGGTGCAATGGTTGGGAGTGTCTTTCTTGGCCACGCGCTCCGCGACCGGCTGCATGCACTCGAAGCGGCTGCCGGGATCGAAATACATGCACTGCTTGCAGGAGTGTAGCGCGAAGCCGCACTTGGGACAGAGTCCCGTCGGCGGAATTGCCTGCAGAACCGTGCCGCATTGCGCGCAGCGCGAAACGGCGCGCGTTCCGGGCATGTGCACGGGCTTTGGCCCCATGCTGTAGTCGCGCCTGGCCAGCGGTGTGGGGCCTGGCTTCTCGCTGGGCCTTTCTCCCTCCGGTCGCGGTTTTGCTTCGCGATCGCTATTTTGGCGATCGCGGTCCTGATATCCATGCTGACGATATTTGGCGGCCACAGAAACCCTCCCCAGGCGCGTTGGCGTATTGTCTCGCCAGCGGGACCTGAAAACAAGTGTGAACGTGACGCAGGTTCCCGTCGGTAACGCTCGCGGCAGCCCGAAGAGCGTTGGTGAGAACCAAGTTTTCGCGACTCGGTGAAACGGAGTCGTCGAAAATATCGCCCCGGAGCGGCTGCTGACCATAGGCCAGCGCCTCGGCACCGGGAAAAGTCGGGAAAAGGAACCGAGTCCCGTAGGGACGGTCGAATTCTCACGCGCCCTCTGAAGCGCGGCGCCACCAATCGCAACCCTTCGCTACAATAAAAACATGATCCACGAAATTTTCCCCGTGGGGCCGCTGCAGTGCAACTGCTCGATCATCGGCGATGAGGCGACTCGCGAAGCCATGGTCATCGACCCCGGCGACGACATTGAGGACGTGCTGGCGCTGATCCGCAAGCACAAGCTGAAGGTGAAGCAGATCGTCATCACCCACGCTCACATCGATCATGTGGGAGGCGCGATGAAGCTGCGCGCCGCTACTGGCGCGCCGATCCTGCTGAACCAGAGCGATTATGCGCTGCTCAAAATGCTGGACATCCAAGCCGCGTGGGTCGGAATGGCAGCGCCGGGCGCGGTCGAGATCGACCAGAGCGTGAGTACGGGCGACACGGTGAAAGCCGGTTCGCACTCGGCCAGCATTCTGCACACACCAGGACACACGGAAGGCAGCATCTGCCTCTACTTCCCTGCCGAAAAAACTTTGATCGCCGGCGATACGCTGTTTGCAGGTTCAATCGGCCGCACCGATCTGCCCGGAGGATCAATGCAGAAGATTATGCAGTCGCTCCAGGGCACGGTACTGGCGTTGCCCGATGAAACCGTGGTCGTGCCCGGCCACGGGCCGCTGACGACCATTGGCGAGGAGCGGGAGAATAATCCGTTTCTCAAGTCGCGGTAATTCCCTACTCGGAATATTCCGTCTCTTCCGAAACGTCGGTTGGATTTTCGAAGAAAATCCCTTAGTCATCGGGATCAGCCAGCTCCGTCACCCACAGCGAATTACCCACGAACGGCCGCTTGGCTTCCAATCCGCGGCCACGCGCTTCGCGGTAGAGGGCGAGCGTCCTGGCACTGGACGCAGATAGAGACGCCTTCGCCCAGCTTTCTGGTCGGAATTCCTTCGCGCAGAAACCTTTCAACATCAACTGGCACCTCCGAGCTGTACCCAGCACCCGCGGATGCGGCCAGCGACAATCGATTTGTGCTTCATCTCGAAACCGAGGCCGTCCACATAAAAGCGTAGCGCGGCTTCCATACTGGTTACGCCGAAAAACGGCACGGACGGTTCCACGTTGGCGGCGATTCTTGGTCGGGCGAAGGTCTCAGCATTCACGGCGGCCAACTCCCAGACCACTTGATTTTCGGTTAGTTTACTCCTGCTGAGTCAGCCCGCTCCAGAGTTTCTCCGGCGCGTCCGGCGCGTCTTAGTCGCCGCCCACCATTTCTAGGGCGCGCCCCATTCCCTCCCGGAAATCTGCGCTAGGCGTGATTAAACTCAGCACCAGATAGCCGTCGCTGGGAAAGTCGTAGAAGTGGCCGGGATGCACCAACACCGACTTGCGGCGGAGAAGATCGACCGCCAATTCTTCGTCAGTCTGGGTTATCGGCACGCGCAGCACTGCGTACCATCCGCCTTCAACCTGCAAGCGCTGACAAGCCTTTTGTGCGCCCAGCTGGCGATCCAGTTCCCCTAAATTGCCCAAAACCCGATCCCGCAGTTGCTGCTGAATTGTTTTTCGTTCGGCGAGCAACACCGGCAGTGCCCATTGGATGGGCGCATTCATGGAGAGATAAGTGTCTGCGATTATTTCCAGGCGGGCCAGCGCGGCTTCAACCTCGACCGGGGGACCAGAGGTCGCAATCCATGCCACCTTCATCTGCGGCAGAGCCGAAATTTTGGAGGCCCCGCTGAGGGCGAAAGTAAGTGCACCCCGGTTGGCGGCGAAGCTTTTTTGCGGGGACAGCTCGTGAGCGTAGTCGAGAAAAACCTCGTCTGCGATCAACGCGAGTTGATGTTCCTCGCAAAAATCGTTGAGGATCTTCCGCTCGTGTGCGTGCACATACGAGCCGGTGGGATTGTTCGGATGCACCACCACCGCTGCGCGCGTGCGCTCGGTCACCGCGTTCTGCAACGAGGGGAAATCGATCTGCCAGCCGTGATCGTAGAGGAGCGGATAGGGGATGAGTTTGACATCCTGCAAATCGGCAAGAAATTCGAATAGAGGATAGCTCGGCTTCGGAACCAGCACTTCGTCCCCGGGATTACACAGCAGGCGCATCAGGAAAGAGTAGCCTTCGCTGGTGCTGGTGGTGAGAATGAGTTGTACGGGGTCGAACTCGATCCCGTGCTGAGTTTTATAGTAATCAGCAACCGCCTGGCGAGCGATCGTCAGGCCCTTCGGCTGGGGATCGTAATCCAAGGACCGCGAGGAGGCCAAAGCTTGCAGAATTTTTTGATCGTCGTATCGCAGGCCGGCCCGAGTGGGATTCGAGAGGGTGAGATCGAGCAGGCGTGCGCCAGTCGAGGTTACTTCTTCCAGCGCCTCAGTCAGGCGATTGCGCGTGAGCTGCCAGTTGGTGCGGTTGGAGAACATCCGGATGCGTTGTCTCGCGGTGGCGTTTATTTCTTGAATGCCTCGCTATTTACAACATAAGGCATCTTGGTAAGATCGCCGCCGTAATTGCCTTCGAGAACATCGATCAACCCTTGCACACAGCGGCCGGCCATGCCTTTTGCGGGGTCGGTGGAGAGGCGCGTGATGCGGGCCGCGCTGGCAAAGTGCGGATAAAGCCGGCAACGATCGGCGATCGCCGGATCGCGCAACGGAGAGTCGGCGGGCAAGGGTTCTGTTTCGTAAACATCGAGGGCCGCACCGGCGATCCAGTTCTCGCGCAACGCTTTCCCCAAGGCAAGTTCATCGATGACCGGACCGCGAGAATCGTTTACCAGGAATGCCGTCGGCTTCATCAAACGCAGGGTCTGCTCATTGAAAAGATGATACGTAGGAGTTGCGCTTTCCCCCGGGCGCAGCAGGGGCACATGCACGCTGACGAAATCGGCCCCACGCAGGGCTTTTTCGAAGCTCACATACTTGATCCAATTTTTTTCTTTGGAAATACCGCGGGCGTGGCGCAGGTCCATGGTTTCCTGAATGGCGTTGATGTAATCGTGATTCTCATATGCCGGGTCATAGCAGAGCATGTTCATGTCAAAGCCGGCGCACTTCTTGATCATGGCGAGGCCGATGCGGCCGGTGCCGATGATGGCAATGGTTTTGCCGGTGACTTCGTCGCCCAGAAACGGCAGGTAGGGATGCCAGTATCCCCACTGATTTTCGCGAGTGAGGTGTTCGGCCGGCCACATTTTGCGCGCCAGCACTCCGAGCATGAAGAAGGCAAACTCGGCGGTGGCCTCGGTGAGAACGTCGGCGGTGTTAGTGAACGGAATCTTGAAGCGATTCGCGTCAGTGCGATTGATGTTGTCGAAGCCCACGGCGTATTGCGCCACGACTTTCAGCTTATTTTTTCCAGCCTCGAAGATCTCGGCGTCGATGGGATCGCGCAGCGTGGTAATCAAGCCATCGATGCCGGATTTTACTTTTTCGATAATCAGGCTTTTCGGCGGAGCTTGCGGCTGGGAATAAACCTCGACCTCGTAGCCGCGATCGCGCAGCAGGGTAAGGGCTTCTCCAATGTCGCAGGTGGCAAAGACGCGAAAGTTCTCACTCATGCTTTTCCTTGCGCGGTACGAATGATCAGCGGACACGGACGCCAGGATAGCTTATTCGAACTTCCAGCGCGTGCTCCTGCCGACGAAATATTTTTCCCACAAAGCAAACGCCACGCGTGGCCGCACGGCGAAGACCGGTTCCTTCATGGAAAGAACGTCCTCTTTCATGGCCTTCATATCGAACTTGTATTTGCGCTCATACGCGGGGAGAAACTTGCGTCGGGCGGCCACGTCGGCGATTTCCGCTACGCCCTCGACGATCACCGCTTCGTGGGCATGCTCGGTGCAGACTATGCAGTTGCCGTTGTGTGCCAGGTTTCGCCTCTTGCGCGACTTGCTGCCAGTGCTGAACAGGAAGCGGCCGTCCTGCCAAAGACCCCAGACCACCATGGTGTGCGGAGAAACCGTGCGGGTCGAGCCGTCGGTCTTTACGGTCGTGATCCAGTAGTTGTGCGACTTTTTCAGGCGCTGCTCCGCCCAACTCCACGGCAGCAGCCCTTTCTTGCCTTCAGGTAGGCCGTAACCGGGCGCGTGCAGGCGTGCGGCCTCCGGTGTGTCGTGTGACTTTTTCTTGACTGGCATAAACTTTCGCGACGGAACTTCTTCGAGCAATGGAGCGTACAGCAAAGTATGAAATTAACGCGAGCATTATTCTTGATCCGGCTGTTGTTTGCAAGCGGGGTTCGTTCCCTTTGCGCGGCCGCGACTCGTGTCGGCGTCTCGGGACGCTTGCGGCAATTTCTCGATCAATTCGCAGAACGACCTGGCCGGCGTCATGAGCATGGTAGCCGAGGGCGACGTGCTGGTGATGGGCTCGGACTTGCAGCAAATCTGCTCCAGCCGCGCGCATGTGGAGGAGTTGCTGCGCGACGACTTCAAGCTTTGGGATCGCTCTTCTGTCGGCAAGATCCGAATGGTTTCGACGCAGCGATCAGGAAAACTGATTACCGCCTTCTTCGATGCGCCATTCCCCTTCCGGCGAGGGAACAATGAGCAAACGGTGGTCGCGCGCTTTGCGACCGCGTGGAAGAGGATCTCGCAGGGACGCATGCTGGTGCAGAGGGCGAATTCGACCCCAACCGTGGAGCAGTCTGCACAGGAGTTGCTGGGAAGAATTAGAGCGGCGGCGGGAAACAGGTTCCTCGCGGGCTTGCGCCAGCTCGGAATCGCAAGAGCTTCGCTTCGCGCTAGCGCCGCTCCACCTTCCTCTATTCCGGTCTGCTTCTCGTCTACTCCGACTTCCAAGCTACGGTGAAGCTGGTTCCGTCGCTTGACAGCGACGACGGCACGGCTTCGTCCGCACCCGTGCTGCCGTTCACCATGATGGCCTCTTGGATATTGCTGCCGAACGAGCCGATCGGACCGTTCACCGAAGAATCCATGGCATAGTTCGTACTGCTGATTCCGGTGTAGTCTTCGCCAAAATCGACGGTGCCGAAATCGGCCAGCGGCAGGATGCCTCCGCTGCGGGTGCAGCACGGCGCTTCTGCGATCCATTCGGCAGAGGAGCGCGCCGCGCCGGAGACCTTGCCGTTCTTGCTGAAGGATTTCCCCGTGGTCTCATTTGTAATGGTAACGGTGAACGTGGAGCCGCTGTAGCTGACTTCGGCGAACATCTTATTGCCGGGCGAGACCGGGACGCTACCGATCAGTACCGATCCCGCGGGATAGAACTCATACCAGGCGTAGTATGAGGGAGTCCTGCCATCGCAATCGGAGTCCGTTCCGGTCTGCTCGACCGTGCTCGAAGTCCATCCGTCGAGCCCCACCCAGAATGACGAGTAGGTGTTCGGCGTGGTGCTGCAGTTGACGGAGGGAACGGTCCACGATGCCTTGGCCTGCGTAAAGGAAGAGCCAGTGACGGCATAACCACTCCAGTTGGTGCTATCGGAGACGGTAACGTTATCGACGACTCGCTCGGAACTGAATCCGTAGGCCCTTCTCGGCGCGTGTTGACGAGGCGAGATTGCGGCTGGGTCAGGGGTTGCGGCGGGCCCGCTGGAAACCTGCGCCAAGGCTGGCGACATGGCGAGCACAAGGGAAATTGCGAAGCGTTTCGAAAACATAGAAGCTCCTGTGCGGGTCCGGGATTTTTTCTTGCTATCCCGGAGACCGCGCCAGTTTATACGCCGGCGCGTTGACCCAAGAGCCGCCAGCTTTTTATTTACGGAAACCGAACAAGCGTAGTTTTTCCGACGCGGAATCGACCCTCGATTCTTGCGCCACGCTTGACCGATGGAAGGATTTGCTGCGCCTGACCGGGACTTCTGGCGGCAGACAAAAGAGCGGCACATTGCGTGCCGCCCTTTCGATCGCCTGCCTGTTTTGCGCTTCTCTCTACTCGGATTTCCAGGCCACGGTAAAGCTGGTGCCGTCCGTGCTTAGATTCGACGGGACGGCTTCGTCCTTGCCGCTGCTTTGATTGATCATGGTGATCGACTCCGCATCCGTGCCGAAAGCGCTGATGGCGCCTGAGGCCGTGGAATCGGTGGCGTCATTGGAGCCTTTCACTTTGGTATAGTCGTCGCCAAAATCGGCAGTGCCAAAATCGGCGAGAGGCAGGATGCCGCTGGAGTTTGCCGGGGCTTCGGCAATCCATTCAGCCGAGGAGCGCGCCGCTCCGCTGACCGTCCCTTTCGTAGTGAATGACTTCTTGGTAGTCACGTCCGTGATCTTCAATACGAACTCTGAGCCGCTGTACTCCACTTCAGCCGAGATCACATCGCCCGGTGACACGGTGATGGTGGAAATGGTCTGGATGTCGTTGGTTGGATAGAACTCCCACCAGGCGTAATAGGAGACTTTGGTTCCAGCGCAAACCGCCAGGGTTCCGGTCTGCTCCACGGTGGTGGAGGAGTAGCCGTCGATGCCCACCCAAAAGGCAGCGTAGCTATTGGGGCTCTTCTTGCAGTTGATCTTGGGTTCTTTCCAGGAGCCGGTAGCCTTGGTGAAGGCGGCGCCGGTTACGGCGTAGCCGCTCCAGTTGTAGGACTCGACTCCCCCACTGGGACGCTCCCCGGCATATCTCATGGGCCCGAAGTGGCGTGGAACGATGGAAAAAATCTCCTGAGGATCTGAGGATAGGGTTGGGGCGGCCGGGGCTTGCGCCAAGCCAGGTACAACGAGGGCCAGCGCTAAGAAACTTCCTAGGGTCTTGGAAAGCAATGGAGGCACTCCTAATTTCTTGATCGGGATATTCCGTCAAAGTCCCGGAATCGGCCAATTCTGATGCTCGGGCGGGGCGATGTCAAGATGCAAGAACTTGCGCAACTTGCGCTCAGGTTCCATCTCGCAAGTCAGCGATCGGACAATTGAATCGGGTTACCGTCAGGATCCTTGCCGTCGCACAGACAAAATACTTCCCCCTGGCGGACCTTGCCGAATTTTGCGCCGCGCGCCGCCAGAGTTCCGCGCGTGGCTGCGACGTCGGCGGCGCGAAGCACGATCTTCGGGCCTTTGCTGCCGGGCGATGCCGGGCCGGAATGCAGAGCGATGTTCACCCCACCCGCGGCAAACTCCCGCCATCCTTTTTCACTGCTGACCAGTTTTAGGCCGAGCACTTCCCCGTAGTATTTGCTCATGGCGTCCATCCGGCCAGTAAATAGGATTACGCGCGCCATTTCCATCGAGACTGACCTTCTTTCGTTTTTCTTGCTCCTTCGACTCGCGCTTTACAGCCTATCCTCAGGAGTTCGTGTCGTGGCTGCCGTAGCTTTGGCAGGTCGGTTTTCTTCACTCTTCAAACCCTTCTCGAACTGGTCTGAGGTCTGAGCTCCGAGGTCTGGCGTCCGAGTCGCGAGATTCTGCCTCGTCCACCGATCGATGCGCTCCAGAGCCTGCTGCAGATTTTCAAGCGAGTTGGCGATGCTGAAGCGGAGGTAGCCTTCGCCGAATTCTCCGAAGGAAGTTCCGGAGAGCGCAGCCACGCCTGCTTGCTCCAGGAGCGCATCGGCGAGCGGCTTCGACTTCCAGCCGGTCTTGGTAATGTTGGGGAAAACGTAGAACGCGCCTTTGGGCATGCGACAGGAAAAGCCCTTGATTTTATTCAGCCCGGCCACAAATACGTCGCGCCGGCTCTTGAACTCGGCGCACATGTGATCGACCGAACTCTGATCGCCGTGCAGCGCCTCAATGCCAGCCATCTGGGTAAAGCTGGCGGTGCAAGAATTGGAGTTGGTCATTAGGCGAGTGATGTGCGTGGCCAAATCCGGCCGCATCACGCCGTAACCCATACGCCAGCCGGTCATGGCATAGGTTTTCGAGAAGCCGTCGAGCAGGATGGTGCGCTCCTGCATGCCGGGCACCGAAAGGATGGAAAAATGTTCGCCCCCAAAAAGCAGGCGGCTGTAGATTTCGTCCGAGAGCACAAGAATGTTGCGGTCGCCGATGATCTTGGCCACGCGCTCGACCTCTTCGCGCTGCATCACGCCGCCGGTGGGATTGTGCGGCGAATTCAGGATGATGAGTTTGGTGTGGTCGGTGATCAAGGCGGCGAGTTCCTCCACGTCGAGGGAAAAATCTCGCTCTTCGCGCAGGTGGATAGGCACGGCACGCCCGCCAACATAGTTGATCATCGACTCATAAATCGGAAAGCCGGGGTTGGGATAGATCACCTCGTCGCCTTCGTCGATTAAGGCGAGAATGGTAAAGAAGATGATGGGCTTGCCGCCCGGAACCACGACCACTTCCTCCGGAGTGACTTTCACGCCGCGGGTGCAGCTCACATAGTCGGCAATGGCCTGGCGCAATTCGGGCAAGCCAGCGGAGGGGCCGTAGTGAGTCCAACCTTGATGCAGGGCGTCGACCGCGGCTGCAACCACGTTGGCGGGAGTGTCGAAATCAGGTTCGCCGATTTCCAGGTGGATGACGCTCTTGCCCTGGCGTTCCAAAGCGCGGGCTTTATTCAGAACCTCGAAGGCGGTTTCAGTGCCCAGTCGTGACATGCGGCGGGCGAGTTGCAATTCGTGTTGGGTGGTTTGGGGCATGGGAAGTCGGGCTCCTCGATAGGGCCGAAGCGCACATTATACGCCGGGGCAACGCGTCGCAGGGCGGACTCGAAGGCAAGCGCAGTGTCCAAATTTCCGCTCGACGACCGTAGCGCCGCCGTCCCGGCGGCGGGGAGCTTGCCCCGAGCAAAGCCGCAGGGACGGGCATCCCGCCCGCCGCGCCGAGGGCGAGGACGCCCTCGGGACAGTCGGCAAGGATGCCGGTGCTACCGATGGGGCCTCCCCAAATTAAGACATTACAAACGCCGGGCTTACAACCGCAGGCGCGCCATCAAGGCGTACGCCCTTCGGAACCAGGCGCGCTCGCGCCGGCGCTGATAGCCGGGCATTGTGGCGCGGTTGTCGAGAATTTTCTGCACCCACTTCCCCGCCTCCTCCACGCGCCCCTGCTTTTGTAAGAAAAGCGCGTAGTTGTAATAAATTTCGGAGCTGGTCGAGATCTGCGTGGCTTGCTCAAACAAATTCCCGGCTTTCTCCGCTTGCCCGGTCTCGGCGTAGGCGTGCGCCAGCAGTCCTAGGCCGCGATGGAAGTCATAAGTGGGATCGGAACCCACGGCGCGCTCCAAATCCGGCACCGCAGCGGCGTAATCACCCAACTCGACCTCCGCGACTCCCCGCCGATAAAACGGATCCACCGAATCGGAGCGCTGCGCAATCGAGCGGTCATAACATCCGCGAGCCCGCGCAAAATCCCGGTCGTCCAAATAGAGCAATCCTAACTCTTCGTAATTCCCCGCGGAAGGATTGTCCAAGATCGCCCTCTCCAACTCGCGAATCCGCCGCCGCCGCGGAAATACTTGAAAGGAGCCGCGCAGCAACTGCGCGTCCGGAATCACCTCCGCCACAATGTAAACCGCGGCCCCAATCCATCCCAGAAACAGAATGATAAAAATCCAGTAGGTATCGGGGCGGCGGCGAATAAAATGCACAACCGCGAACGCCTGCAGCAAGAAACCCCATCCATGAAGAAAGAAGAAAAGCGATCCCATGCGGATGTGAATATAGCACGCACGTGGCGGGCTTCGGCTAGCGGGCTTCGGCCGCGCGAACTGGCCGAGCACGCCTTTAAACTGCGGGCTTTCGGACGGCGTTGATGAGGCCATTTCCGCAGGCGTCAAACTTCCCCGCATCGCTTCCGAAGGCTTTGAGACTGGGAGATGCTCAGAAATCCTAGATCGAGTGCGATTGTGACCTGGGTTTCGATTTCGAATACCGAACCGCGCGAAATGGAAAGAAATTGGCTCAATGCGCGATCAGAGAAGCGGCCCTTGCCTTCCGCGATGTTGCTCGCCACCGATATTGCCGCTCTCCGCAACTGGCTGGTTGGCCCGAACATCTCTGCGCGCGGGAAGCTTTCGGTACTTTTATAAATCTCAAGCACAAGCAACCGAGCCTATTGCCAGGCTTCCAAGTCTCGCTACGTTCCGCTCCTATTTCTGCTGAGTAGGCGGGAAGGAGCGCGATGGTTGTGACAGTTGTCACAGGAAGGTGCGGAAAACCTATTGGGGATGCCGGCTTCCGGTGGCGGACTGTGGGCTTCGGGCTTCGGGCTTCATTCGATGCGTTGCAATTTCTAGAACCGGGGTCGTTGCAGGATCGCGCCGATTCGACAGAATAATTGGGCTGAAGCCCGACAGCCGAAGCCCAAAGCCGGTTCCTCGAAGCCCGGCCCTCTGTGTAAGAATGAAGAGGTGACCGAGGCTACCGATTGTTTGCCGACGCCCGAAGCCCAAAGCCCGAAGCCCGATCTTTCTACCATCCAGCTGATAGCCACGGACATCGACGGCACTCTTCTCAATCCCGAGTACAAGATTTCCGCCAAAGATCTCGAAGCCTTGCGCCGCGCCCACGCGACCGGCATCGAAATTGTTCTCGTGACGGGCAGGCGTCACGCCTTCGCTTTGCCTATTGCGCAGCAGCTTGGCTTCGATCTCTGGCTCATCAGCTCGAATGGCGCGGTCACGCGTTCGTTCCAGGGCGAAACTTTTCATCGAGATCTGATGCCGCTTGAAACCTGCCGCGATCTTTGTGCGGACATGCAAGATTTTCGCGGCCACACCGTTCTTACTTTCGATAAAGATTCGAAAGGGGCGATTGTGGTCGAGCACCTCGACGAGATTGGACCGAGCATTCGCCGCTGGCTGGAAAAAAATATGCAATACATCGAGTTTGTCGTACCCATCGAGAATTCGCTGACGACCGACCCGGTGCAAGCCATGTTCTGCGGCACCATGGCACGCATGGGCGAAGTTCTGCGGGCGCTCGCAGCCAGCGGCCAGGGCCACCGCATCACCGTGCTGCGCACCGAATATCCGGAGCGCGACCTGTCGATGATCGACATCCTCAATGCTGGCTGCTCCAAGGGGCACGCCCTGGCCCGCTGGGCCGCCCATCGCGGCTTTCGGCGCGAACAGGTCATGGCCATCGGTGACAACCACAACGACATCGAGATGCTTGAGTTTGCCGGAACTCCGGTTATCATGGGGAATGCCTGCGAGGAGCTGCGCGCCCGTGGCTGGAAGGTAACCTTGGGTAACCACCAGTGCGGAGTGGCGGCAGCGGTGGAAGACGCGATGCGCAGCTAGGCATCGCTGCGAGAATTCTCCCGCGAAGATGGCTGCCCCGAAGGGGCGGAAGATGAAAGCCCGGCAAGGCAGTGCCGGGTGGCGCCAAGGGTCGGAGGCGAGTCCCGCAGGGACGGCACGCACTGACTACGATGAAAACGATACCCAACTCGGCCTTCTTAGTTCTAACACTATTAGCCGCGTCAGCCCTCCCCTGCCTCGCCGCCGACTCAGCCGTCCTGCGCAACGGATTTTCCATTCGCCACCAGCGCCGGGAAATTATCGGAAGCATTACCCGTCTCTATACCAACGCCGACGATGCCAATTTCGTGGACATCCCGACCATCGAGATCGATCACTTCGAAGCGGCCCTGCCCGATTCACCGGCAGACCTCCACAACCCGCAAAGCGCGGCCTCCGCGCCCTCCGCAATTGACCTGAATCAGGTCGTAAGACAAGCCAGCGGCACCTATCGCCTCGACCCCGATCTAGTCACCAGCGTGATCCGGGCCGAGAGCGGCTTTAACACGCGTGCCCTCTCACCCAAAGGCGCGCAAGGGCTCATGCAACTGATGCCGCAAACCGCGTCCCAACTGGGCGTGCAGGATGCCTTCGACCCGCAAGCGAATGTTGAGGCCGGCACACGCTATCTGCGCGAATTGCTCGAGCGCTACAACTTCGATCTGATCAAGGCCCTGGCCGCCTACAACGCCGGGCCGCAGCGAGTGGAGCAGTACGGCGGCGTCCCTCCCTACGATGAAACCCGGGCCTACGTGGCGCGCATTGTGCGCGACTTCAACCGAAAGAAGATCGCGGCAGGAAAAGCCCAGAGCGCGAAGCCAAACAATCCAACCCGAAAGCAGCCGGCAGCGGCCAAACCCAAGGTTTCCCCCGTGGAAACTCAAAACCCTCTGCCACGCGAAACCCAGCAAGTCCTTAACTGAGAGCGGAGAACCGAGAACTGGGAGCTGGTGTTTGGCAGCTGGTTCTCACCGAGGGCGGATGGTATTCTGGCTCCTTCCATGCTGCAGAAGCGCATCGATGATCAGCCCAGCATCTCGCGCGAGATGGTGCGCGAAGCCCAGGCCATTCTGCATCGCCATCTCAAACGCGTCGGCCTCAAACAGACCGCCCAGCGCGACACCATTCTGCGCACCTTTCTCGAAACCCGCGACCACCTCTCCACCAACGAACTGCACCGCCTGGTGCACCAGCAGGACTCCGGCATCGGCTACACCACCGTTTACCGCACGCTGAAATTGCTGGCCGAGTGCGGACTGGCCAGCGAAGTCGCCTTTCACGACGGCATCGCCCGTTACGAGCACCAGTACAACCGCCGCAGCCATCACCACATGGTCTGTACCGAGTGTGGCAGCTCGGTGGAATTTTTCTCGCGCGAGGTCGACCTGCTGGAGCAGGAAATCGGCCGCCGCCATCACTACACCACCACTCGCCACACCTTTCAGATTTACGGAGTGTGCGAAGATTGCCGCAAACAGCCACGGAGTTGAGTCGCCTCAGAAATTCCCCGGGAGAAATGCCGTCAGCGGAACGGAAGGTTCCGCACAATGCCGAACAAAATAATTCCGGCGCACAGAGCGCGGATAAAAACCGGGCGCAAGAACGGCTGCCGCAAATGCCGGCCGCAGATTTCGAATCGAGCATAGGAAGCCGCTCCATATCCCAGAAACGGCAATAACAAAACCGTGAGCGGATTTAACCCCCACGCCGCTCGCACATTGCCGATCAGAAGCTGATGCATCGCCCGCAGCGAGCCGCAGCCCGGACAAAGCCAGCCGGTCAGATACCGCACCGGGCAGGGCGGAAAGACCCCAGAGGTAGCCGGGTCGAAGCCCCGCAGCATCACCATAGCCGAGACGCCAATCGAGAGCATTCCCGCCAGCAGCCAATTTTTTCGAAGATGTTTTTGAAAATGCTTTCGAAGATCCTCTGTCCTCATCGCGCCTCCTGCGTCAGCGATTCATGTGGCTCATCACTCCGGCCGCCACCATCAGGCCGTAGATCAAAACTACCCCCAAGCCCAGGCCCGCCGAAATCCAGCACCACATCTTGGCATTCTTCGAGGCCTCTTGCGCTCCCGCAATATCCCCGGCCAGGAGCTTGCCATTGACCTGCGCGGCATAAACGATCGCCGGAATTCCGGCGGGCAGGCAACAAAGCACGGTTGCCAGGATCGCGAACACCAGGTAGTTGGGCACATAGGCTCCGGTCGCCGGCCCCGTGGGACGCGGCGGCAAGCCTCCGGCAGGCGGCATCGTCAAACTTCGGCCGCACTGCCGGCAGATCGTCGCGTCGTCTGGACTGCTGGCCCCGCATTGTGCGCAGAACATTCGTTGCCTCCGCTAAAACAAATTCCTCATCGGGACCACTGCAAATTCTTGCCATTCATCATGCAATGTTCTCGCGAACCCGTTGGATCCGCTTTGATCTCGGCGCTCTCGGCCGCGCAAAACGATCGTGTCCCCGTGCGGTAAGGGGTAAGGGGATACGCATTCACGCGGTACTTGTCGTTGGCTCCGCTGGCCGCGGATGCGCTGCAATCGAGCAACTCGAAGCCATAGCCGTTCTTTTGCCCGCTGGCCAATTTCTCGTCAATCATTTCGGCCCCGGCCAAATCGGACAGGCGGCAAGTAAAACCCGCGTCAGGGTGCGCCGCTGCAAATGTCACCTCAGCCGCCAACAAAGTCCGAACCGAAGCCAGCGCTGACGATTCATTGGCCGCCATGCGTGCCCGCAGCAAGTTCGGAATCGCAATTGCCGCCATGATCAAAATCACTGGGATTGCCGCCAGTCCTACATAGCCAAGCACCAGCCCGGCAATCGCCATGCCTTCGCCTTTCAGCCGACCCGCGCTTTTGCGAATGTCGGAAACCGCGAGATGGCCAAACACTACCGCCAGAACCGACGAGGGAAAAGCGAACAGAAACAGACCGAAGATCAAACTGGCAATCGCCTTCCCGCTGGTCTGAGCGGGAAAGATCGTGCCTTCGGCGGCAGGCGCTAAGGCCGCCGCTTGCTCCGGGTGCAGAGAAACGTCTTTTCCGCACACTCGGCAGAATCTCTCGCCCACTGCGACTTCGTTGCCGCAACCGGAACAGAACAAGCCGCGCAGACCTCCCGCCTAACGTTGCGAACGGAACAAATAAAAGCGTCGGTTACGACGTGACCATCACGAAATTTCACAGAACACTACGCTTTGGCTGGAAGCCTGTCAACGAAAAGTGCAGGTTGCTCCGCGCGACGCTTCAGGCGGCAGGCAATCACAACCTCGCAGGGAGCGTTGGCTGATCGGCCTTATTGGACTGATAATAGGAAAAGACAAAGCACCCGCGCATCCAACGCAAGGCATGAATCGCATAATCAAAAGAGCCCTGACTGCGAGTCGCAAAAAACGGTTAGCCGCCATTATGGTATGCGCGCTCAGCCTGATTCTTTGTTTTCACGCCGTGGCCCAGGAGTTGGCCCGGCGCCTCATCCTGAAAGACGGCTCCTACCAAACCATTACCCGGTATGAAATCAAAGGCGACCGCGTGCGCTACCTGAGCGCGGAGCGCGATGAGTGGGAGGAGTTGCCCACCTCGCTGGTCGATTGGCCGGCCACCGAGAAGTACGAGAAAGAGCGCGCCGCCGCGCCTGCCATTCCGGAAGCCGCGGCCATCGACAAGGAGTTCAAAGCGGATCGCGAGGCCGAGCTGTCGCTTCTGCCGCAAGTCGCTCCAGGGTTGCGGCTGCCCGAAGAGTCCGGGGTGTTTCTTCTGGATAATTTTCAGGGTCAGCCGCAAATCGTGGAGTTGCAACAGGCCGAGAGCGATATTAAAAGCAATACCAAGGGCAATATCTTGCGCGGGGCCTTGAATCCCGTGGCCCGTGCCAAGCAAACCGTTGAACTCGATGGCGAACATGCCAGCGTACGCGCTCACGTCACGACGCCTGCCATCTACATTAACGTGGATGAGCCAGCCGCGACGAATACAAAGAACGCGCCGCCGCCCGGCGAAACCGATTCCGCCAAGCCTTCGCAGCCCAGCCTGGACGCACCGCGCTCTCAGCCACAGGGTCCGGTGCAGCCGCAGCAACCGGTGCAGCCCGTGGTTCCCTTCGACCGCTTTCGCATCGTGAAAGTGCAGGTCAAAGGGGGCCACCGCGTCTTGGGTGATTTCAAGCGCAGCGTTAACGGCAAAATCTCGCAAGAGCAGAATGCGATGAAGACCTCGATTGATAACCTAAGGGGGGGTTGGCTGAAGCTGACGCCGATCGAAGCGCTCGCACCCGGCGAGTACGCTCTCGTCGAAAGCAGCAGCGGCGAAGGCATGAACCTTTATGTGTGGGATTTCGCCGTAAACCCGAATGGACCGGCTAACGCCAACCCTTGGAAGCCAGGGAATTGAGGCATTGAGTGATCGGGTCCTCGCGTGATCGAAAATCCCCGATTCCTGCTGTTCGATGGTGTTTCAATCACCCGATGACTCAAGCGCTCGTTGACTCAATTCTTTAGCACTCCCCGCTGGGCGATCCCAATGTTATCGCGAGTGGAGTTCTTGACCAGATACATCATCTCGTCGGCCTGGCGGATGACATCATGCGCATCGCGGGCGTCGTGCGGGTAGGTCGCCAGGCCAATCGAGGCGCGCACGTTCAAGTTCAGGCCTTCTTCGTGGCAGAAGCTGCTGGCGCGCATGGCATCGCGCAGGCGCTTGGCTACGACCAGTGCTGAGTCCTTGCCGGTCTGCGGCAACAGCACCACGAATTCGTCGCCTCCGTAACGGAAGGCGAAGTCGATCAAGCGCAGTTGAGCCTTGACCAGGTATCCAATTTCGGCCAGCAATCTGCTGCCCACCAAATGTCCGTGAGTATCGTTCACCGACTTGAAGTGGTCGAGGTCGATGAAGAGCACGCTGAACTCGTAGCCGAAGCGCGCCGAGCGGTAGACCTCGGTCTCCAGTGTTTTGTAGAGATGGCGGGCGTTGTAGAGGCCGGTGCAGTCGTCGGTAATGGTGAGTTCCTGGATCTTTTCGACCCAGCGCGCGTTCTCGATCGAGATGGCGGCGTAATCACAGAGCGCCTGCAGGAAAAATAGCTCCTGCTCGTTGAATTGAGCGATGTCTACATTCACCAGCTGGATCACGCCCAGCACGCGCAGCTTGGAGCGCAGGGGCACGCAGATGACGGAGCGGGTTTCGCATTGCGTCGCTTCGTCGATCCGCCGGGCAAAGCGCGGGTCTTTTTCTACATCCGATAGAATCACCGGCTCGCCCGTCTTGGCCACCCATCCCGCGATGCCTTCGCCGACCTTCAGGCGAATGTTCTTCAAAGCTTCGGCCGCCGCGCCCACCGCGATGGCGAAATACAATTCGTCGCGTTCTTCATCCACCATCAGCAACGACCAGGTGTCGGGGCGAAAGTATTCCGCCATTTTGTCCATGATGGTCTGCAGAATGGAATCGAGGTCCAGCGACGAAGTCAGCGCCTTCGCCACGTCGTGGAAGATGTTCAGCTCCTGGCTTTGCCGGGTTAGCTGAGTGCCGGTAGCCTCGGACATGGGGGGTTCCTTGGTCTCCAACAAGATATGCAACTGGCTGAACTCCGAATGCGATCTTCCAAAGTTACCTTCGAACCAACGGCGCCGCACAGACGGGTGGCAGTTCCAAAAATTATAGGTGCGCCCCGTTGCGGGGGCAACGAACGTTGGTAACCGGAACCCTTAACGCCAAGGGGATCAGCAAGAAGCGGGCCGTACCAACGGGCGCCTCCACTTCTTAGTGGAGTAGGGCAAATAGATGAGGCTTGCGCCAGTGGCGCGCGCTCCAAAGGGCACAATGCGTGGTCACCAGGACGAGCGCACAGCCCACAGAAAGACCGAGGGGCACGATCCACCAACCGAGCAAGTCTGTGGCGCCGGCCGGCGGACTGCCAAACCCAAGTCGTAAAGAGATGAGAAAGGTGTCCGGGGCGGAAGGAAGCCGCCAAAGCCCCGCAGTCTGCGGATGAATCAACTTCAGCATGGCACACCACATGAGCGCGCCTCCGAGGAAGTATCCCAGGAGCGAAGCGAGCAGCGCTATGAAACCAGCCACACTCAAACCGGCCCAGCGGAAAAGACTTTCGAGGACCCGCAACGGCGACCGGCTCATTTCCGCTCGCGAAAGCAGATCATCCGTGAGGTATTGGCTGGCCAGTTCCTCCGGGCTGCCGGGCGCGGCCAGGGCAGCTTCGACTCTGGCACTGGTTAATTCTCCGCTTACGGTCGCCTTGTCGGTGATGTGGCCGCGCAACTCCCGCACGACCTCGCCGGCGTCCTCGCGATTCATCGCGCGTAGCAATCGACGCAACTTTACCAGGTAAAGTTCGATTTTCTGCTCAGCGTCCACCATGTTCCCCTAACTCCCTTTCCCGAGCGCAGTCAGCATCCTGCTCATGCTCGTCGAAAACCTTGCCCAGCTCCCGGCCATATCCAGGGCACGCTTTTTTCCCATCGCCGTGAGGGCGTAGTATTTCCGCGGGTGGCCGGAATCCGATTCGACCCACTCGCTCTGCACCAGGCTCATCGCCTTCAACCGGCTGAGCAGGGGATAAACGGTTCCCTCGGTGACGATTAAATCTGAATCGCTCTCGAGGCGCCGCAAGATTTCCAAGCCATAGAGTTTTCCGTTCCACAACGCAGCGAGGATTGCCAGTTCCAGACATCCCTTGCGGAGTTGGATCTCCCACTTGTCAACGTCCGCGCCGGCATAGTCGGGCTCTTTCATCGGTATATTGTATAACAAGGTATCATGTCTTCGATAGTGGAGCAGCCGATTTCTGGAGCCAGCTTTTGCATCGGAATTGGAAATATCTTAGTTTTATGAAATGCCAGTTCCCAAGGGCCCCGCGCTCGCTTTGGCTTTGCTTTTAATGAATAGCGGTTCCGGGTTCGCCGCTGACCCGAAATCTATTCCCGTCGTCGACGGAGGCCTCGGCCCCTGCTCGGCCGAATTTACCATCACCGACACCGCCGCTCAGCCGGTATATGCCGCCAACATTCAGGTCCACATCGCTTACGGATTGATGGGCCTCCACAAAATGGATTTGCAAGTCGGCACCAATGCCGACGGCAAGGCGCGCTTCGAGGGCCTGCCCGACCGGATCAAGCAAGGGCTTTTCTTCCGCGCTGCGGAGGGCAACCGGGAAGGTTCGGCCTTTGACGATCCCGGCAAGACCTGCAAGGCATCCTTCGCCATCGCGTTGCGGCAGAAGCCAACGGAAAATCCGAATGAATAGATTGCGCAGAGCCGGGAGTTCATGTGGGAACAGGCGCCTCGGCTGCTCCATCGAGCGCGGCGAGACGCTGCGCAGGAGTGGGCAGAAGTGGCAGGAGTCTCGACTCTAGCGCAGAACTCCGCCATCGCCTATGATGATGCATCTCGATGCGGGTGCAGACTGAAAGCGCGCCCGCCGGAGTGGGAACGTGGGCGCGTTTGGAGAAAAATTACGCAAGCAGCGCGAGCTGCGCAAAATTGAGCTCGACGCCATTTCTAACACCACGAAGATCGGCACCCGCATGCTGCGCGCCCTTGAGGAAGAGCGCTTCGATCAGCTTCCCGGCGGCGTATTCAACAAGGGCTTTGTGCGCGCCTACGCCCGTCACGTTGGCCTCGACGAAGAAGAAGCGGTATCCGACTATTTGGCCGCGTTGCGCGAGAGCCAGGTTCAGGCCGGGCCGATCATGCCCAATCTTCGCGGCAATTCCGGGAACCCACCCGAGGTTCCGGTCGAGAAAATTCGCCACGAGGTTTCGCGCCGGGCGAGTTCGCCTCCGTCCCCGTCGGGCGCAGCCCAGGCTCTCGCCGAAGCTCCCGCTGAACGTTTCACGAAGAAGTATCCGGCGGGGATCGTCGCCGAAGCCTCGGAAGAATCATTCCGGCAACCGCCGTGGGTCAAACTGGCTGCCGTGCTGCTAATAGTGCTGCTTACGCTCGTTTTTTGGGCGTTTCGGCACCGACGCAAAGTTGCGGCCGCGGCTCAGCCGTCGAATTTTTCGCAGAATGTTTCGCAACTAGAGCCCCAAAAAGCTGATGACACTAGGTCCTCTCCGCCTCTCGGCGTAAACGCTTCCAAGCCCGCCGCATCGGCGCCAGCAGGCTCAACCTCCGCGCCCGCCTCTATTTCCTCGGCGGCCCCGCCACCTTCTCCCGAACCGAGTGCCGCCGCAAAGGAACCTGCGAACCCGCCCTCGAAAGAGATTCCTTCCGCAGACGCTCCGAGGAAGAGAGTATCGGTTGCCGCCTCCGAGCCAGCCTTGCATTTGCAAATCCGCGCCGCTGAAACGTCCTGGGTTTCCATTTCTGCGGACGGGAGCGCCCTGGCCCATGAAACTCTGATCGCGCCAGCCAGCACGTCGGTTCGCGCCTCCCACGAAATTGTGGTGAAGGTGGGAAACGCCGCTGGGGTTAGCTTTTTGTTGAATGGCAGGGAGATCCCGGCGCAAGGGAGCGAGGGGGAAGTGAAGACCTTTACTTTTGATGCGGGCGGACTGCGCGCGCCCCCTCCCTAACGCACCCAGCGCATGTGGGAAGGGGGCCTCGCCCGTTCAGCCAAGCGCAGAGAGGCGTGACCGCGCAGGTCCCCTCACGAGCGATCACTGCAGCTTCTGATACTCCGCCTTCGCTTCTTTCAGCACCGGAATGTCTGCATCGGCGTCTTTCCAAAGCGCGAGAAAATCTTTGTATGCACCGAGAGCGCGCACGCGCGCAGCGTCTGCATCCGCGCCCTGCGAGGTTCTGGCTTCTAGCGCGTTCGCGCGCGCCACGCCCAGAGGCGCCATCGCACCGGTCCAGCAATTCCAGACGATGCCGCTGTGATCGAGAACTTTATGAAATTCGCCGGCCGCGGCGCGGCTTTGTCCCCGGGCCAGGTAGGTTTCGCCGCGCAGGTACACCGGATAAAGGCACGATAAGTTCAACACGAATTGAATTTGGCCCAACTCGGCTTCTGAGGCCTTTGCATCGGAGCCGCTGCCGAGAACCTGCAGCGCCTTCGCCGAATCCTTGCGGTCAAGCGCCGCTTGGCCTCGAATCGCTGGCAGCCAGAGCGTCTGCATCTGCGTGTTCAGCGGAGAGCGCTTCTCCAAGTCCTGCGCCAAAGATTCAGCTCGCGCGGCGTCGCCCGCCATAGCGAAGGCTAACGCCGCTTCGTTCTCGGCTCCTCCGCTTGTGGGAGCCAGCTTCAGCCCCTCGGCCGCCTGCCGACGAGCTTCCGCGGAATTTCCGAATGCGGCTTCGCGCTGGGCCGCCAGCGCGCGCCAGATGGCAGCGCCCTCTTTGTTGTCCATTTTCAGAGCTGAGTCCACGGCTCGATTGGTCAGTTCCCGCGCTTTGGCGAGATGACCGGCGTAGGCTTCGCTATCGGATTCGAGCGCGTATAACAAATTTTCATATTCAGGGCGCGCTGCCAGCCATTGCTGCTGCTCCGCCATCGCCCCGGCGTCGCCGCGCAGAAACGCGAGCGCGTAGAGCGCGTCGCGCATCACGAAATCGTCCAGCTTGCGAGCTTGCGCCGCGCGGACGATTTGTTGGGCCTCGTCAAAACGCTGCTGGGCGACCTCAAAGTTCACCAGATTCTCGGACCAGCCGACAAAGTCCGGTGCCAGGCTCACCGCCTGCCGCGTCATCTGGGTAGCTTTCTCATACCGTCCCTGAGCCGCGAAAACGTTGCCCAAGCCTCCGTACGCTTCGGCCTCGCGGGGATAGCTCGCGATTTCTTCTTGATAGGTTTGGGCCGCTTTATCCAGCTCGCCGCTTACATTCAAGTGGTAATCGGCGGTGATCACCAGCTTTTCGCGCTCGCTGGCGTGATCGCGCAGCTGAAACGCTTTAGTGAAATATTCGCCGGCGCGGGCCGATTCGCTCAAGCGAAAATAGTCCCAACCCAAGGCCCAGTATCCCAAGGCAAAATTCGGATCCAGTTCGATGGCGCGCTGATCGTAAGGCATGGCCGCGCCGGAGGTCTGCTCGCGGCTGGCTTTCTCCGCCAGGCTGTAGGCCTTAAGCGCCTCGAGCGATGACGTTGTGGCCTGCACCAGAGCGACATCGAATTTTTGTACAGTGGCCAGCGACTCGCCGAGTTGCCCGCGCAGGCGGGAGGCCGCGTCTCCCAGGGCGTTCAGGATTTTCTCTTTCGACTCCGCCGTCACCTGCTCTTGCGCGAGCGTGTCTCCGGTCTGGCAATTGATCGCCTTCAAACCGAGCACGTATTCGCTGCCCAAACTGCCGATCGACCCCGCCACGTAAGCCTTGCTCCCGGCGCGCTGGCAGAGTTCGCGCGCGATTTCGGGCGTGAGCTTGGAGTCAGGCTCGCGAGTCATCAGTTGCAAAGTCTTCGCCACTTCACCGTTGGGGAGCACGTTAAGAAATGGCGACTGCCGCAGCGAAACGGTGAGCGCGGTTTTTAAGGTGTCGTCGAAGACGGCGTCGCCGGTGCTGTTGGAAAAATCGGCAAGCACAATGGTGTCTTTGTCGGTGAGCGACTGGGTGCGATGCAAACGATCGTAGACTCCGGCCGCGACGGCTGCGACGCAAACGATTGCTGCAATAGAACCAAGCAGTGCCCGCCTGGAACGCGGTTGCACCGGCGGAATCGCTGCGCTCGTCCGGACCGCCGAGGCGGCTGTCCCCACATGGACTTGCCGCTCCCCACCCTTCGTTTGTGCCGCGAGCACCCTAGCGGACGTGGCCGCGGAAATCTTGCCGCTTTCCGTGTCGCGCTTCAGGCGCTGCAAGTCAGCGCGCAGCTCTCCGGCATGCTGGTAGCGCAGCTCGCGATCTTTCTCGAGCGCCTTGGCGATGACCGCCTCGAGTCCGCAGGGAAGATTCGGATTTACCTGCGACGTCGGCCGCGGCTGTTGGTGCAGAATGGCGCCGCAGATTTCTCCCGAGCTCGAGCCTTCGAACGGCGTTTTCCCCGTCGCCATCTCATATAAGACCGCGCCGAAGCTGAAGAGATCGCTGCGCGCATCCAAGTCTTTTGCCCGGACTTGTTCCGGCGACATGTAGGCGACCGTACCCAGCATGGTGCCTGGGCTGGTCAGGTGCTCGGGTTCGAGAGTCAAGGTAGGAGTATTGGCGGCAGCCTCCTGCCCCGAGGCGGTCGCCGAATGCGAAACCTTGGCCAGGCCGAAATCGAGAACCTTGGCGTGCCCGCGTTTGGTGACAAAAATATTCGCCGGCTTGATGTCGCGATGCACAATGCCTTCGGCGTGCGCCGCTTCGAGGGCATCTGCGATCTCAATCCCGATGCTGAGCAGCACCTCGCCCTCGACCGCCTTTCCGCCGATGCGATGCTTGAGCGTGAGACCATCGAGATACTCCATGGCGATGAAGGCCTCGGAGTGCACGTCATCGATTTCGTAGATGGTGCAGATATTGGGATGATTCAGCGCCGAGGCGGCCTTGGCCTCGCGCTGAAAGCGTGTCAACGCCTGCGGATCGCGCGCCACCTCGGGGGGCAGAAACTTCAGCGCCACGAAGCGCCCGAGCTTCAGGTCTTCGGCCTTGTACACCACCCCCATCCCCCCGCCGCCGACTCTTTCGATAATGCGGTAGTGCGAGATGGTCTGGCCGATCACGAAGGCTCTTTCCCTCCAGCGGAGGATTGGGAATGTTGGGAGCGATCATGGTAAGGGCAGGTAGAAAACGAGTCAATGCACGAGGCTTGGATCCACTTCTGGAAGAGTGATCACTCCGGTATGGGACTCCGGCACCTCTTACTTCTCCGCCGATCTTGAAATCCCCTGGTGCCCCAGAGCGAGCAAGGCCAGCGAGGCTCCATTGGTCGGAGAGGCGCCAGTGCTTGACAACTCGGGTGCGGGACAATTCCCCGCAACGATCGCCGTATCGGCCGCGCTCTCGTAGGCGTAAGCAGGAATGCCTGTCTCAGCAATAACATCGTTGAGATTCCGATGAAAAACAACCTCGACCCGCACCCAGCCGTAGTGATACTGACCCGGCAACAAAAATCGGAATCCCACGTAATTGGTTTGGCCGAATTTGAAGTTGCCACGATGCCCGTTCAGCGTACCCCCGCCTTTGTACTGGAAGCAAGAATCCCCCGGTCCACAAGTAAAGAGCAGCCCGTAGGAATGTCCCGTCGCGAATTTGCCACTTGGGCCCAATGAGCGCACCAGCGGAAACCGCGGCGGCGAGATCGTTGGCGGGCTCCTGGGACCTCCGTCACAACCGTGTCGCCGTCGACCCGCCGCAGAAAAACCGAGTTCATTATTTGCCGCGCCGTCCGAGGCCGTAAGCTTCGCCGTCTCCGTCGTGTTCGTCCATCCACCGGGCGGCTTCACAAACACGTAAGCTTCACCGGTGTAAGCGTTCGCGAATGGATTCCCAGCTGCGACCGTATCACCCTTCAGCGAAACCGTGAGATGCTCGCCATCGACGAAATCCGGGGGCTGGAGAACGGCAGTCGGGGTCATGTCAGTCTAGCCAGCGGCGGGTTTTACAAAAACAGGCTGCCTTTTGCCTGGCAAAAAACGCGGGCAAGCTACAAGGGTGCTCGATACCACAACGGTGTCGCCGTCGATAGAGACTTCCCCGCCGGTTATGGGAGAACCGCCGCTCACCCGCAGATGAGCCGCGAATTGCATATTAGTCCACCCGCTCGCGGGCTTCACCTAGACATAGGCCAGACTCCAGTCCGCGCCGAAGAGTCCACTGATGACTGCTGTCTCCCCGCTCACTGCGACCGGTGCTTGATAGCCGGACCTCCTGCTCGACGGGCTAACGATTCTAGATCGCTGCGCCCAAAGCAGGTTGGATTGGGCGGCGGCCCGCGCTTCGGTTCTGGAGAGATTTTCCTGGGCGGGCGCAGAGAACGCCGTGACCAAAACAGCAATGAAAACGAGGGTAGAAAGAGCTCCCTTTCTTGTCCGGCTCACACAAAAACCCCCACGAAGAAAACCTTGGATAACTTTCTCAAAAACTGCGAATACGGCGAGGGTAGCCTTCGGCCATACTCGAGGGGGAGAGCACGATCTCGAAGAGCATCCGCTCCCTAAGGGGCTCGGTCAAGTCAACAGGCGCGAGCAGGTGGGCTTGCAGAGCGTGTCTCGTCCCGAGACCCAGTAGGTCGTGCCCTCTCGATTACCCACCCCCGCCACCGTTCCCCGCTAGAATGGAATTTCATCAAGGACTCTTAGCTATGGACAAACTGGTCATCCGCGGCGGGGAGACGCTGCTTGGCACCATCCACATCAGCGGCGCGAAGAATGCCGCACTGCCCTGCATGGCGGCGGCTCTGCTCACCGACGAACCCGTCGTGCTCGAAAATATTCCCCAAGTGCGCGACATTCAAACCACGCGCAACCTGCTCGCCGCCATGGGAGCCCACGTTGAACTCGGCTTCGGCCGTGCCCAACATCGCACTACGATTCACTGCAAGACTCTCGCCAGTCCTGAAGCTTCCTACGAGTTAGTGAAGACGATGCGCGCATCCACGCTGGTGTTGGGGCCGTTGGTCGCGCGCTGCGGACGGGCACGGGTTTCGCTCCCCGGAGGCTGCGCCATCGGCAGCCGTCCCATTGACATGCACATTAAAGGACTCGAAACCCTTGGCGCGAAGATCACGCAAGATCACGGCTACGTCGAGGCCAGCGCCACTCGACTGCGGGGCGCCGAAATTGTCTTCGACAAAATCACCGTTACCGGCACCGAAGACATGCTGATGGCCGCGACGCTGGCCGAAGGCGAGACCGTGATCAAGAATTGCGCCCGCGAGCCCGAGGTCGCGGATCTTGCCGCGCTGCTCAATAAAATGGGGGCGAAGATTGAGGGCGCCGGCACGGCCACGATTCGCGTGAAGGGAGTTAGCAAGCTGAAGGGCGCGAAGCATCGCATCATCCCCGACCGCATCGAGGCTGGCACCTTCATCATCGCCGGTGCTATGACTGGCGGCGATCTCAATATCACGGGCTGCGATCCTTCCCATCTCGATGCTCTTCTCGCAAAACTCAAGGAAGTCGGCGTCAAGACTAAGACCAACGGCGATTCGGTGCGTGTGATGGGCGACAATCCATTTACCGCCGCCGACATGACGACCGAGGAGTATCCCGGCTTCCCGACCGACATGCAGGCGCAATTTATGGCGCTGCTCACCCAGGCAGAGGGCACCTCGATCGTTACGGAAAATATTTTTGAGAATCGCTTCATGCACGCGCAGGAACTGGTGCGCATGGGCGCAAACATTAAAGTCGAAGGGCGCCGCGCCCTGGTGGTCGGCAAGACCCCGCTGAGCGCGGCCGCGGTGCTCGCTTCCGATTTGCGCGCCTCGGCCTCGCTGGTGCTGGCCGCGCTGGTGGCCGACGGCGAGACTATCATCGACCGCGTCTATCATCTCGACCGCGGCTACGAAAATCTGGAAGAGAAGCTGCGCGGCGTGGGTGCGCAGATTCGCCGCATCGGAGAGATGCTGCCCAAGCGGGCCGCGGCACCGGCCCGGGCCTAGAGTCGTCCGCTGCGCGATTACAACTTCGCGGCAACCGCGCACACCGCCAACATAAACACATACATTCCCACCAGGCCCCCGCCCAGAATGAGGGCTTGGGTTCGCGCCGGTCTTTTCCGCAGGTATGCCGTCTGCTCATAGATGAGGCTCAGGGCGGGCGCGGACCAATAGATCAGCGCCTGAACGGGTGTTGCTCCGCGATAGATTTTCGCAAGCCCAATCTCGAGAGCGGCGATTACCAGGGCGCTCCCAATCGTGACGCGCCACGCGACCCGGCGATCGGCAGGCGAAAGTTTGGGACCGCCGAAAGCACAGCGGCGCAACATGGCTACGGTCATAGTGTCACCTTCTTGGATGTGAGTGGAATCGGATGGCTGGATTTGTGGGTGGAGATGCGCGTCGACGGCTCCCGCAAGAACATCGAAGAACAGGCCTGGGGTGTTGCGCTGATTTGCCAGCACGGCGCGGAACTCCTCGCCGTAACGCTGCCGCCAGCGCGCCGGATACAGATGGAGCAGCCAAGTCATGCGTTCGCCAGTCTTCGCTGCCCAGCGCGCGCCACCGCCATCATGGAATTCAGGCGGACACGCAGGGCGCGTTCGCCGAGCGCGGTGAGCCGGTAGGGGTTGCGGCGGTCTTCGCTTTTCAGGGGCTCGATGAGGCCGCGCGCTTCCAGGCGAGCGATGGCTCCATAGAGCGTTCCCGGGCCCAGGCGCACGCCGGCAAGGGCGGCGATGTCTTCGGTCATGGAATAACCGTGTCGCGGCTCCCCCGCCAGGCTCACGAGAATTAGCAAGGCCGGCTCCGAAAAGCGGCCAAAATCGTCCAGTTCGGCGTCGCCTTTGATTTTCTGCATGATAGTATCGCCCTGCCTAGTACGTGGTAAGTATTACGCACAGCGATATAGTACGTTTCGCGTAGTAAGGTGTCAAGGAAATCATCGCGGCGGGGCAAGTTCTCCGAAGTTTAGGTCCGGGTCAGCTTCTCAATCAGCTCTCGATGCTGCCGGTAGCGTCGCGTCAACTCATCTCTCTTGGCCAATTCGAAGTCTTCAAAATCGAATCCCGGAGCCACGGTGCAGCCGACCAGGGCAAAAGATTTGCGGTCTCTGACCTCAGAGGCAAACCAGCATCCTGCTTTCACCACTGCCTGCAGCGCCTCGCCGGCGTCGGGGTTACCGCCGAGCCGGAGCTCGGAATATCCGCCGCACTCATCGATCACATGGACGGTGAGCGGCGCCCCGACATAAAAGTGCCAAAGCTCATCGGAGCGCAAACGATGGAACGCCGAAAAATTTGCACCGTCGAGCAGAAAATAGATCGCGGTCGAGGCCGCACGCGGGCCGGCGAAGTGCGGCAAAGATTCCTTTGCCAAAACCAAATCGGCGCGATAGGTCTGCCGGTAAAACCCGCCTTCGGGATGCGGCTCCAGTTTCAACTTTTCGATCCAATCGGCAGCGCTCTTCATGCTTTCATCAATACCATACCGCGTCCCAACTTCCTCGCGGCGTAAGCGGGCGGGGGCGCCCTCTTGACAGCCGCCGGGACGGCGGCGCTCCTGGCTTGGGATTTTCTTGCACGCCCCAGGCCCGACACATTGCAACTAATGTTTATGGCGCAGCCTCTTCCTTGTAAAATATGAGGCGGAATGATAGGCAAAATGAAGCTTAGGCAATGGATCGCTCCGGGCCGCGTGGCGATCATGGGAATTTCTCTTCTGTTTGCGCGGCAGTCGACGTCGTGGGCGCAGGGTACCGGCGACTCCCAGGATAAATCCTGGACCGCGGTGACGACCGCGGGAGACACGGGTGCCGCAAATCCCGTGCGCAGCCGCGTGACCCACAGCGAGAGCGGCAACCGCACCACCGAGACACAGTCGCTGCAGCGCCTGAACTCCGATGGCAATTACGAGCCTTACCTCGACGTGGAAAAAGAAACGGTGAAGGTGAACGCCACGACCACCCGCACCGTCGAACGCTCCTACGCCACGGACCCACAGGGCCAGCGCAAACTGATGCAGGTCACGGAAGAAGAGAGCCGGACGATTTCTGCCGGAGGGGCTGCCGGGGTCGGGCGCGAAGTGAAAACCGTTCGCGACACTTCGAATCCGGACGCCAACGGCGGCTTGCAGTTGGTGCACAAAGAGATCGAGGACTCGAAGCAACTCAGTCCCGACCTGAAGGAAACGAAGGTTTCGATCCTGACTCCCGATATCAACGGCGGCCTGAGCGAATCGATCCGCACCGAAGCGCGCGAGACCCGAACCGGCGAGCACACCACACAATTTCAAACGACCACATCGATGCCCGATGGCGAGGGCCACTGGCAGCCGCAAGAAGTGAAAAAGGGAGTCATCACACAGAACGGCAAGCAGCAGACCAAGGAGGAAACGGTTTTGCGGCCGGATTCCGAAGGCAAGCTGGAAGTGATTCAGCGCACGGTGAGTAAAGAAGCGGCCGGCGCAGATGGCGAAACGCGGGCGACTACCGACACCTACTCGATCGATCTGCCGGGCGCGGCGCGCGATGGCGATCTGCATCCGGTCGAACGCGTCACCACGAGTCACCGCGCGGGCCAGAGCGGGCAATCGACCCAGACGCAGGTCGAGCAACCCAATCCCGGATCTCCAACCGCCGGCATGAGGGTCACAGGCGAAACCATTGACATCGTTCGGCCCGGCTCCGATGGCACTACGCGAGAGAGCCGCACGATTGAATCGCTTGGTGGCGATGGCAGCCTGGGCGTGGTTTGGGTGGATATGGGCTCCTCGAACAAGCCTGCCGCGCAAGGCGCGGTTGCCCCGCCGGCTCAACCTCCCGCCCAGCAGCCCGCGCCACCGAAATAGAATCGAAAACAGCCTGGGGGGGCGGAATCCGCATCGTACTCGCGGCGGCCCATGAGTCGAGTTAATCTGGAGTCCGGCAACTTTATCGGGCTAGCGGGATTAATCTTTCTAGGAGGAAGCGTGCGCTGCGGACTCTGCGGCAACGAAAACGCCGATACCAATTACTACTGCGGCATGTGCGGCGGGGCCTTGGTGCGGAAGAACCAGGCTCCGGCGGCAACGGCCGCCCCGGTAGGCGCTCCGGGAGCGCCAGCGCCGCGGCCCAATGCAACTCCAGTGGACGCGCAGGTTTCAGCTCCGAGCAATCGAGCCGCAACTGCGCACACGCGGAACTCGGCGGCGACAAACCTTCCTAGCGAGTCCCGCGAGCGGGAGGATTTCGTGCCGGCGATCACCGGGCCATCGTTTCTAGGCTTGAACGTGGCTTCGGCGAGACGAAACGACGGCCGTGATTCTTCAGCCTTCGATCCGGCAGAGCGCAACTCCGTGGATCATGACTCCCGCGCTCGCCCCTCTCATCGGGATTCTTTGCGGCCTTCAGGGAGTGTCGACTACCTGCTCGAAGATGAGGAAGAGCCCAAGCGCGGTTGGGGTAAGCGACTGGCAATGGTGATCGCTTTGGCGCTGCTTGGCGGGCTGGGATACTTGCGCTGGCAGCGCGGAGGCTTCGACTGGGTGCTGGGGAACGCGAAGCCGGCAGCATCGGAGCAGACTGCCGGTGTCCCGGCGGCAGCCGATCAAAGCGCGACTCCAGATTCTCCGGCCGGCGCTTCGGCCCCAGCGCAGCCTTTGGCGCAGGCCTCCAATACGCCGCCCGCGAGCGACGATTCCGCCAGCCAGGCTGCAGCTTCGACTCCGGCTGCGGCGGTAACTCCCGTGGCGGCCGCTGCGCCCGCACCGCCGAACCCTCAGGCAGATTCGCAGCCGACTTCTGCTGCCGCCGCTCCACCGGCCGGGGCTGCGAGTCCATCCGCAGGCCCTGCTCCCCAGCCGGCTCAGGCCGCGGCTTCAGCACCGCCCGCCCAAGCCGCGGAAGAAACCGATTCCGACGCGCCCGCGCCTGCAGACGCTCCCACAGTTTCGAAGCGCCAGCAGCGTAAGCCCACTCCCGCAAAGCCGCTGGATTCCGTGTCCGAGGCGGAACGCTACATTTACGGAAACGGCGTGCGCCAGGATTGCGATCGCGGATTGCGCTTGCTGAAACCGGCGGCGCAGGCCAACGCGAAGGCGATGATTGCTCTGGGTACTCTTTATTCCACCGGCACCTGCACGCCTCGCGATTTACCCACAGCCTACCGCTGGTTCGCGATGGCTCTGCATAAGGAGCCGGACAATCTCCGGCTGCAGAACGATTTGCAGAATCTCTGGAGCCAGATGACGCAACCGGAGCGGCAGTTAGCCATCAAGCTCAGCCAGTGAGCCTGGTTAGAAGCTTGCGCCGCAAGTATTGTTCTCGCTCAAGCGAAAAATGATCTCTGAAGCTTGAGCTGCCGGATACATACCCGGATGTAGTCAAAACAGCGATCTTCGAATCGTTGCCTGGACCAGTCCGGCAAGCCTCTCGGCAAATTGGATGCCGACGCCATTCTTGCTGTCCAGGGGTCGTGTGAAGCCTGGTTTTTACTCGAAATGTGAACCAAAGCTCGGTTTGCAAGTAGTCGTGAAACCTGTTTCCACTTTGTACTTTGATTAAGCGTGGTTCAGGAATAACCATGCTTCGTCTTGTTTCGCCATGCAATCGAGAACGCAGAGGCGGATCATGGAGTTGTACCGCTGGTTGTGATCGCTTTTTATGGGGGCCTCCATGCGCTCCTTTGTCCGAACTATGGCAGGTAGATCAATGTTCTGGGGTTGCCGGACATGGCCTGGGCAATACCTGGCGAAAGCAAGCCTTTCGCGGGGAATCATGTGCTGCCACTTTTTCTCGATGGTTGCCTGCCAATCGAAGCGCACGTACAACTTTCTGATCTCGCGTTTCGGTATGTGTTTCTTGCCGGAGGGAACGCAAAGTGCCGCAACGGTCAAATAGCGGCTTGAGTGACGGTGACGATAAGGAGCCGAAAAATTCGAGGCCAGGTCGCCATTTTCGTCAACATCAATTATCGAACTCATAAAAAAGGCTCCCACAGGAAAGGGAGCCCTAAAGCTGAATTGCTAGGATGGCCCCGAGACTGGCGCGTTTACAACGCGCTTACGATACCCAAGGCGTCGCGGCGCCCTCAGGATTTACCCATCCCTTTCCTCATACTCTCGGAACCTCAATCACGAAATTGTTTCCACTTCAGCTTGAGCATTACCGCAATGCCGAAAGCGATCTGCGGACCCGACTCCAAAACTGCCTGCCAACTGGTGTACCTGGTGTGCCCGCCCTTGCTCGCGCTCCTTATCCGGTGCTATGTTTTCGCCACAGCCTTTTTGCCACGCGCCGCTCTCTGCGTGCGCGTGGGACAACGGGAGCGCCTGCAAAGGCAATCCGCAAGGGCTGGGTTTTGCGTACCTCTTGTAGGAAGAAAGACAGGGTTTGTCGAATCCGCAATCACAAGGCGGCGCGGCGGATCTGGCCATGGTCATGGGCCTGAAGTCCGGCGATCAAGGGGCGATGGCGCAGCTCTATGACCGCTATTCGTCAGTGGTATATTCGGTGGCCTTGCGGGTGTTGGGCGATACCGGGGCCGCGGAAGATGTGCTGCAGGAGGTCTTTCTTCAGCTCTGGCGCAACCCCAGCGCCTTTGATGCGGCCCGAGGCAGCCTGGGAAGCTGGCTGGCCGTGATTACGCGGAATCGTGCGATTGATTTTCTAAGAAAACGCCGTCCAGAAACGGATCTTGAAGATGTCGTGTTGTCGGTTTCGCCCGACTTGGCCGGAGAGGCCGAACGCTCGCGAGCCGCGGAGAAAGTGCGCGGAGTGATTGGAGCCATGTCGCCCTCGCAGCGCAGCGCGCTCGAGATGGCTTATTGGGAGGGCATGAGCCACTCCGAGATCGCCGACAAGACCGGAGAGCCGTTGGGCACGATCAAGACGCGGATTCGCGCGGGATTGATTTGCTTGCGGAAGGCATTTCAGCCATAAGGTTGGAATTTGAGCATTGTGAATAACCGATGAACCCGCACGAACAACACGCCGACGATCTCGCCCTCTACGCGCTGGAGGCGCTGCGAGGAGAGGAACGTGCGCAGATCGAAGCGCATCTGGCGACTTGTGCCTCCTGCCGGCTGGAACTGGAACAGTTGCGCGGCGATGGCGCGCTGCTGGCTTTGTCAGCCACGGGACCAAGGGCCCCGCAGCGGGCGCGCCAGCGTCTGCTGGATGCCGTGGCGCGGGAGCCGCGGATCGCTGCCACTTCGCCCGCGGCAGGCACGGGACGAATTGCACCGCAAATGGAAGCTCGCGGCCCCGGCTGGTGGGGATGGCTGGGGTGGGCAGCAACCGCTGCGGTTTTGTTATTTGCGGCGTCTTTGTGGCGGGAGAATTCCGCGTTGAAGCAAAATCTGGCGTCCACAACCGCGCAGGCCGCCGAGGGCGCGCAACAGATGGAAGAGTTGCGCCGGATCGCGGCTCCAATCCTTGAACCAGAGGCGCAAAAGATTACGCTAGTGGCGGCGAAGGCACCGCCGCAACCGCAGGGCAAGGCATTTTATCTGCGCAGCCGAGGCAGTCTGGTTTTCCTGGCCAGCAACATGCCGCCGCTGCCGCCGCAGAAGGCCTATGAGTTATGGTTGATTCCGGCCAGCGGAGCGCCCATCGCGGCGGGTGTGTTCAAACCCGATGCTCACGGTAGCGGGAGCGTGGTCAATCCTCCGCTGCCGCCCGGAACTCAGGCCAAGGGCTTTGCCATTACCGTAGAGAACGAGGCCGGATCGCCGACCGCGACGACTCCGATACTAATGATTGGGACTGGCGAGTAGAGGTTCCGTTCTCAGTTCTAGGTGCGAACAAGCTTACAGTTTTGGTAGCCCATGATGTAGCGCCGCCTTCCCGGCGGCTGTCCGGCGGTTGTCCAGCGGGCGTCCCGCCCGCTGGTCCGAGGGCAAGGACCGCCGCTCCCCCGAATCATCTTCAACTGGTGCTAGTCCTGCTTTTCCAAAACCTTCTCCGCTTTCTTGCGGCTAAGGCGTTGTTTGCGGTAATCGCGGGCAATATCGCCTAGTGGCTTTTCCCCCTCGCTGATGGGTCCGAAATCCCACATGGGACGTTCCCCGTGGGCCGTAACTACCGCGCTCCCTCCGACTATCGGGGAGTCCGTCGCCATGTCGTGCACCGAGGCGCGCTGCGGGTGGTCGGCAATCACGGTGGGCGAGGCGGTGCTGCTGATGTAGCTGCCAACTTGCCCGAACGCCGCGGTGGCGCAAAGAAAACAGAAAACGGCAATCGCGTTTTTCATAAGATTGATCCTCTAGAGGGCTCTGGCGCTCTACTACCAGCGCGCAGAATCCACCCTTCCCCGAATGCTTGGGCCCAGTTCCAGACCCACATGGCCTATGGCAATCTCAATTCCAAAACGAGGCGGATAGGATTCAACTTAGGCAAAGGGACCGGCGCCGAAGCGGTAAAAGTTTGCAGCAAATGTGGAATACGAGAAAAAGCTCGCGGGACTACCGCAAATTCGTTCACCAGGACCACACTCAGTTATGGAATGAAGCATTTTGCACAGTTGACTTCCACGCCGAATACGAGGAAGATCATTCGACCTTGTTGTCCCCTGCTTCCGCTGCACTGGAAACCGCAACAAGCTTTTCGTAGAACCTCTTGCACCTGCTGATGCTGCTAAAGACCCTAAGGAGATCCCTACAAATGAAGCAACGACGCACTGCGCTCAGCGTATTGGCTGCGCTCTTGGTGGTCGCCAGTTTTACCGGCGCCGCTTTCGCCCAGGACGAAAATGACACCCTGCCCGCGCACCCTCGATACGCGCGGCTGGCTCCGCGCCTCCGCGACGACATCGCCACCCCGGCCACTCCGCTCACCACGTGGAATGGATCGTTCGTCTATCAAAGCGTCACCTACAACTACAACATGGTGGGAACCGCCCCCTCCACCGGCACCTCGACCACAATTCCCGTTTTCATTATTCCGATCGCGCTGGAATACAAGGGCACCACCACCACCACATTCTCTCCCGCTACCCTGCAGAGCAACGGCGCCAGCGCCATCACCAACACCGTGAACTCGCCCATCTTCCAGAACATGGAGTGGATTGCGGGCGACGGCGTAACCAATCTCGGGACCACCCAGTACGAAGACGCCTTCCAGCGCGGCAACTTCTGGGGCCAGGTTTCCTCGGCCACCGGCTATCACGTGCTCTTCGGAACCCCGAAGGTCGCCAAGGTTCAGACGCTGGTCGTGCCCGCCGCCGATGGCCACACCGGGACGGAGTTTGGAGTCAAGGTAGGACTGGCGGATATCAACTGGTTCGACTCCGAACTGCAAAAACTGATCGTGAAATACAAATCCATTCACCCCACCACCATTCCAATTTTCATGACCTACGACGTTTATCTAACCGAAGGCGGCGAATGCTGCATCGGCGGCTACCACAGCTCGACCGGCAGCTCCAAGGCGGCTCAAGCCTATGCCCACTTCACTTACATCGGGACACCGGGCGTGTTCTCGCAGAACGTAGGAGCGTTGTCGCATGAATTAGGGGAGTACATTGACGATCCCTTGGTAAACAACAGCGGCAACCTCATCGATTCGAAGTGCGCTCAGGTCAACGACTCCGACATCCTCGAAGTGGGCGATCCGGAAGAGGTCGACGCCAACTACGGAGATTTCGCGTATACCTTCAACGGCTTCACCTACGACCTGCAGGATCTGGTCTACCTGGAGTATTTTGGCGCGCCCAACACCACTTCGGTGGGCGGCGAATTTACCTTCCACAACAATCCGTTCCACCTCACCGTCTGCAGCAACGGCGGCTAGTCAGTAGCGGTTGTAATCAAAGACCCGTCCCGCAAGGGACGGGTCTTTTTCGTGCCCGCAATGGGAATATCCCAAAACGAGCTCATGATAACGCGGGGGTAACTGCCGCGAACGTTCCCGCATTGACCAGCGCATCCTCTGCGCCCAGAATCGTGAGGCCTCAACATCTGCGGCGTGGACACCGTCTGGATTCGGGGCTTCGAATGCGAAGGCGCAAGCCTGCCTGCGTCGAAAACGTTTGGTAGAAAACCAGGGGGATTCCATTGCGCAAAGCGATCTCTTTCACCGCGGCCGTCGCGATTACCGCGCTCGCCGCCGGCTTAGCCTCAGCCCAGGTGCGGCGCGGCGATGGCATCGTTCCTGAATCCAGCATCGAGCGCCCCCAGGATATCGGCGTAAGAATGCACACCACGTACCTGGTGCATGCCCCCGAGGGCATGATACGGCCTGCGTCCAATCCAGGGGGAGAAACGCCAGCCTCGCTGGCCTGCGTTTACGGCCTCGTCGCCACTTCGGTCAGCGGCTGCCCGGTCGGCACTGCCACAGAAGTTCCCGGCGGAGGCAGCGGCGTCATCGTCATCGTCGACGCTTATCACTATCCCGACGCCGCCGCGGATCTGAGCGTATTTTCCAGCCAGTTCGGCCTGCCAGCTCCAAACTTTGTGCTGCAGTATGCCAGCCGAGGACAACCGGCGAATGGTTGCAAGGCGGGCTGGAACGGAGAGGCTTCGCTCGATATCGAATGGGCCCATGCCATGGCCCCAAACGCCGAGATCGTTCTCATGGAGGCCGCATCGGATTCCTACAACGATCTGTTTACCGCCGTGCTGGCCGCAAATGCTTACATTGCAGCACACGGCGGCAAAGGCGAGGTCTCGATGAGTTGGGGCGGCAGCGAAATCGGCTCCGAGGTCAATGCCGATCGCTACTTTGCCCAGCCCGGCGTGGTCTACGTAGCTTCGGCGGGCGATACCCCGGGAGTGATCTATCCCAGTTCGTCGGTGAATGTAGTCTCGGCCGGCGGAACCCGCGTGCTGCGCAGCGCCGGCAATTACATCGGCCAGAGCGCGTGGAACGAGGGCGGAGGCGGCGCCAGCGCCTACGAACTCAGGCCGTCGTTTCAGAATGGCGTTGCCCCCGAAGTGGGCGGCCACCGAGGCACGCCCGATCTTTCCTTTGACGCGAGCGGCAGTTCGCCCGTGGCCGTATTCAACTCCAGTTGCTACGGAGGCTGGCTGGAAGTTTACGGCACCAGCGTGGCCGCGCCGTCACTGGCCGGCATTATCAACAGCGCCGGCGCGTTCCACGCCAATAGCCGCACCGAGAACGCCGCCATCTACTCCAACATGAACAACAGCAACGATTTCATCCACATCGTCTCCGGAAATTGCGGTACCCACGATGCAAGCACGGGTTACGACCTGTGCACCGGAGTCGGCGTGCCCAAAGGCTTGTCGGGAAAGTAGGTTCGGTCAGTCGCCCGAGCTCCGATGGACGGAGCCGTCGAAAATACCGCCCCGGAGGGGCGACTGACAATAGCCCAGCGCCTTGGGGCTGGAAAGAGTGCGAAAAAGAATCGCGCCCCGTTGGAATCTGTGTCGTAGCTGAAGGGCAATGCGAAACGTGGGTCCCGCACGACCGGATTTAGCCGCCAAGCGGCGTTAGAGTGCAGCCCACGGCGTAAGCCGGGGGGGAAAAAGGTCGGAAACGCACCAGCCCGACGGGCGAAAGATAATCCACGACACATGCTTCGTAGGCAAGGCTGATCTCTCAGGCACACTCTGAGCTACGTCACAGCCGCCCATGAGATCGATGAGATGGCTTGAGGCTTCTGGTCTGGCGGTTCGGATCCGTGTCGGCCTCTCAAAGCGTTTCTTGGGCTAGCCGTTTTCCACGCGCGCCTTAATATCCGCGTAGGCCACCTCGATCAGCCGGCTCAACTCTCGGTCGTTTGTGACCGTTCCCGGTCTAAGCTTCACGTGGCGCATGAACTTGCCGTTGCCTCGCAGCAAGCGCGCCGGATCAGGCAGGGCCGCGCCCTGAAAGAACCCCACATTGACGTGCGCCGTGAATACGTTGACGTAGGCAAAGGGCGCATCGCCCAAACATGCCACCGGACACCCGTCATGCAAAAGCTCCCGCACTTCGTCCCCGCATTTTCGCATCACCTCAAACCACCGCTGCGCCATGGCTCCCAATTCACCCCCATGCGCTCTCATCCACGCCTCGACGGCAGGATCGCGCTCGACAGCGCCATTGAATCGCAGCAACTCCGTTCTCATCGCCGCTCCACTTTCTGCCTTCGAGATATGCGATTAGGTAGGATATTTATTTCCCTCGAGCAAGCGGTGACGCCGCGCTTCGTCTACCTTTGTGTCCTTTCTCGAAAATAGAGTTGGCCACCATGAAAAATCAATGTCTTAGAATTTCAATGCTCGGTGATGAGCGTCCTGCTTATTGGTCCACTTGGTGGTGAATGAACTTTGGACACGACCGCACCTCGAAAAGAGGTCGCCGGAAGGTGCTAACGATTCCAAACAGCTATCGTCTTTGGCGATAAGACAAACGGTGTCGAGAATCATGGAAACGCTCTCTTTCCTCAGCTCACTGCGGAAAAGTGTAGTGCTTTTCGACAATGCAAAAGGAGAATTCGCCCATGCAGACGAATCATGGAAACAACCCGAACAGGGCGCAGCCGCTCGAAATTCAAAGCATGACGGTTTGCGCCATGTCTCTTGTTTCCTTTGCCGCAAGCCCGGAGAAATTAGCTTGTCCTCGAATCCTCAAACTGCGATCTGATCTCAATACGCAATTCGATCCTTAACTGAATAGCTCGACGATAACTGCCGCAATGGCAATATGTTACGAGCAAGCCTCCTGTAGCTATACTTTGGCCAGGCTAGGGCAGCTCATGGGCAACGCGACCGACTGATTCCAAAGATATGAACCGCGTCCAGCACCAAATTTTTTCGATGCCGATCAGGACCGCCGTTCCCGTCTAATCTTCGCCGGGAACGGCAATCGCGCCCCGGCTCCCATACTTCTTGAACACCGACTCGCGCGAGATCACGCCCTCGAGATGGCGAGAGTCGGCGCGGTTGACCACCGGAATCAAAGGATAGTCATTCACGTAACGCAGCGCCGTGTCGAGCGGAAGATCGGGATAGAGGCTGGGCAGCGATTGCGCCGGCAGCAACGAGCCCAGCGTCATCTCGCCTTTGCCCTCCTGCAGGAGGCGTTGCAGTTGCTCGCGCGTTACAACGTTCCATCCCGTGGGATGCAGGCGTACCAGGAAGATCGAGTCGCCGCAATCCTGCACCCGGCGCGCGTTGGCGTCGACGTAATCCTGCGCGCCGAGAATCGCGGATGGAACACCCAGCATGGCATCTTCGACCCGCAGGATGGTTTCTTCGCGGTCCTCTTCGAGCGATGGCAGGATCAGCCCGTCCTGGCGCGTCAGCATGTCGAAGATTGGAATGTCGGTGAGGCTGCGCGAGATCAGATAAGAGAAAGCGTTGGCCACGATGACAGGCACCACGATCTCGTAGTTGCCGCTCACTTCGAGCACCATGAATACCGACGTCATGGGCACGCGGATGAAGCCCGCAAACAGCACCCCCATGCCCACCAGCGCATAGGTCCCGGTCGATCCCGTCAGGTGCGGGAAGAAATAGTGCATGCGATCGCCAACCGCGCCCCCGAGCATGGCTCCGATGAACAGCGTGGGAGCGAACATGCCTCCGGGAGTGCCGCTGACGAACGAAACCGTGCTGGCCACGATTTTGAGGACGGCCAGGATGGCCAGAAACTTCCAGGGGAACTGGCTATGCATCGCCTGATCCATGGCGTCGTAGCCCGCGCCCATGATCTGGGGCGCGCCCAGAAAGGCGATGAGGCCGACGAGCACTCCGGCGAGCGCAGGCTGAAAGTATTGTGTCCAGCGCGGCAGCGCTTTCAGCCGCGGCCGCAGAAAGCCAATGGATTTGGCAAAGAGCACCGAAGCCAGGCCGCCGACGATGCCGAGAACCGCGTAAGCCAGCAGTTCGCTCGGGCGTTTAAAAGTTGTGACCGGAATCCGGAACAGCGGCTCACTGCCCAGAAACCAACGGACAATGACGACGCTCGAAACCGCCGAGAGCACGACCGAACCCAGAATGCCCGCGCTCCAGCGCCCAATGACTTCTTCAATCACAAACAGCACCGCGGAGATGGGAGCGTTGAAGGCCGCAGCCAAGCCCGCAGCTGCGCCGACCGGAGCCATAAGCCGCAGCTTTTCGCGAGAGATTTGCAACTGCCGCCCCAGAGCCGAGGCGATGCTGGCTCCGATCTGCAGCGAGGGATCTTCGGGGCCAAGCGATTGGCCGGAGCCGATAGCGATGGCGGCGCAGATGAATTTCCCCACCGCCGTGCGAAACGGAATGAAGCCGTTGAAAATGTAGAGCGCAGCTTTCGTTTGATTGACGCCGCTGCCGCGAATTCCCGGGAAGACATGCAGCACGAGGATAGCGACCACCAGCCCGGCAACAGACGGCACCGCAAACAGCCGCCAACCGTGAGTTTGCGGCAGCGGGCCCAGCAAGGCGAGATGCATCCAGTCGATAGCCAAGCGAAAGCAAACCACCGCCAAACCGGAGAAGATTCCGATGAATACGGAAAGAATCAGAAAAAATACTTCTTCATGGAAGACGCCCTCGAGCGTCGAGAACAGTCGCTGCGGCAGGCGAGTAGGCGTAGACAACGAAGGCCCGTCCGGCATGGTTGCCGATGCCGCGCCGCTTGCTTGAGAAGTCGAACTCGTGCTCTGGGTCATGGCGTAATCGTCACTGACCGGCCGCGGCGCGCTCCCGTGAGATTAAAAGTAGCGCGAGATCGAGGCCTTGCGGCTGGCCACAGAGCGCAACGGTTTGCTGTTCGATCTGAAAGACGATATCCATGAGCGCATCGGGCAGATCGGTTTCTCCCGGAGAACGCAGGTGCTCGAGATCGGGCTTGGCGGCAATCCAGCGCGCCTGCAAGCGTGAGAGCGGCGATGCACTCGCGGTATTGGGATCCACGCCGGTTTGCTCCGCGCATTTTGTAAGTCGGTCCTCGGCCTGCGCGAAGGCGGCGATGATGCGGCGGTTGCGTTCGGCATCCGACAGGTAGGTGCGGAAGGGACTGGCGCGGAGAACGGTTTGGGTGCTTTCGAGAAGCTGGCGCAATTCGGCACTTTGCGAATAGGCCGCGACGGCTGCGCGCAGATAACGCTCGGCGGTGGCGTAGTTACCGGCCCGGTAAGCGGCCTGGCCGGCGCCGGCCAGAGCGGCGGCGTTATTGGGATCGAGGCGCAACACTTCTTCATCCTGCGCCAACGCGCTGGGATAATCCCGTGCCGCGGCGAATAGTTGCCCGGCCTCGAGGCGCGAAGTCGCGTCCGACGGCAGCGATGCGGCCAGCGCCATTAGCTCCGATTCCGCGTTGGCAGCGGCATTTTTTTTTAGCAAGAACTCGATCAGCTCGATGCGCGCTTTGTTGCGGTTGGCGTCAGGGTCCGAGCTCCAGACTCCGTACATCGCGTTGTGATAGTAGCGGGTGGCGTCTTCGACGGAGCCGCGGTGCGCGGCCACGCGGGCCAGCGCGAGATTCACTGTCGCGTCCTGCGGAGTGCGCTGCCAGAGCGCGATCAAATACGATTCTGCTTCGTCGAGGCGGCGGGGATCATTGCTGTCGCGCAGAGCGCGGGCCAGGCTGAGTTGGTATTGCGAATTCGTGGGATCGCAGGTGAGGGCGGCGCGGAAGGCGGCGATGGCCTCGTCGTAACGGCCGGCCTTGGCGTCTTCGAGCCCCAACTCGTGCAGCTTGCGGCCCCGGGCCTGCTGGTTGGCGGTAAAGCGTGCCACCAGATGACCGACGGCGGCGAATCCCGTGGCCGCCGCCAAGGTAAGGATGAGGAGAATCACGGGCGCGGAGCGAGGCACGAGTTTGGGCAGCGTCCATGACATATCTCGTATCACGATATCATTTTGGAAGGCGGCAAGCCTTGCAGGGTGGAGCCCATAGGGTTTTGAATTTTGAAACAGGCCGACCGAAGCCGGTTGCTAAGGGTCGCCCATGCCGCGGAACCCCGTCCTCCGAGCATCTCTGGCATTGGTGGCGGGTATACACTTGTCGGCCTGTCTGAAGGCAACCCGGGTTACATCGGATTGTCGATGAAAGACGGAGCTTCACCCAATCTCTTGATCCCGGCGGCGTCGCGGCCCACCCTTGAAACCGCCACGGGTGGGGCATCCCGTTCCTGCCCGATCGGACGAAATGTGTCGCTGGCTAGCCCCCTCACCCTTGCCGGCAATTTGGGCATCGCGCCCGGAGGAAAAACATCTAAGAATTTCATCGAAACTCGGCAAGGAGGATGCTATGCGATTTTTCCATGATTCGCTGCTTTGCCTACTGGTTCTCGCCGGAATGGCCCAAGCACAAGTGACGGTACTTCGGCACGTCACCGTCATCGACGGCAATGGCGGTGAGCCTCGGCGCAACGCCGCGCTCGTGATCGACGGGGAAAAGATTCGGGCCATCACGGCGGCGGAGGTTCGGCCGCCGAAAGACGCGACCGTGATCGATCTTACCGGCAAGTTCCTCATGCCCGAGATTGTGAACGCGCACGGGCATCTGGGATTGCTGAAGGGCACGAAGGTGTCTGGGGAGAACTACTCCAAGGAAAATGTTGAGCGACACTTGCTGCAGTATCAGGATTACGGCGTCGGCGCAGTGATGGTGATGGGAACGGATCGCGACGAGGCTTATGCATGGCGTACCGAATCTCACGAAGGCAAGATTCCGGGGGCTACGATCTACACTGCCGGGCGCGGCTTCGGCGTTCCCGGAGGACTGCTTCCGGCGGCGATGGGCGTGGACCTATATCGTCCAACGACTCCGGACGAGGCGCGCAAAGATGTCGACGAACTGTCCGCACATCATCCTGACCTGGTGAAGTTGTGGCTGGACGATTTCTGGGGACAGTTCCCGAAGATGAAGCCGGGGGTTTATGGGGCGATCATCGAGGAAGCGCACAAGCGGCATCTGCGGGTAGCGGCGCATGTGTATCACGAAGAGGATGCGCAGCGGCTGGTGGATGACGGGGTCGACGCGCTGGCGCACAGCGTGCGCGATGGGGAAATTCCCGACAGCTTGGTGGCGGAGATGAAGAAAAAGAATGTGGCGTACATCGGCACGATGTCGTTGGACGAATTTCTGACCGCCTATGGGGACGATCCGGCGTGGCTGAACGATCCTTATTTTCGCGATGCGCTGGAGCCGGGGGTCTACGAGATGATTACGAGCACGCAGTATAAGAAGTCGGTGCAGGACGACAAGAAAACTCCGGCAGAGATTGCCGTGCAGCCGATTGAGAAAAAGAACCTTAAGAAACTCTTCGATGCGGGAGTTCTGGTCGCGCTGGGCACCGATTCCGGAGCGACACCGACGCGCGCGTTCGGCTTTGCCGAACACCAGGAGTTGCAGCTTTTGGTCGAAGCCGGCCTGACGCCTCTGCAGGCGATCACGGTGGCGACGAAGAATGGCGCGGAGTTTCTGCATGCCTCCGGCGAATTCGGGGTGCTGCGTCGCGGGCTGAAGGCGAACTTCATCGTGCTCGAAAAAGATCCGTCCGGCGACATTCGCAATAGCGAGTCGATTTCCGCGGTGTGGAAGGACGGGAAGAAGGTGAGCGACGGACCGCATGCCCGGAAGCCATGACGTGGCGTGAAGGCGCGCTATTTTCCTGGGGCATTTTGCAAGCGAGATCCCTCGGCCCGCTGGTGAAAGCGCGGGCCTTCGGCGTGACGCCCCCCGGCGGAGGCGTATGAATGAACTTGCGCCGCGGGAGAATACGTTACTGCGTGGGCTGAGGATCGCACCGCCGCCAAAGTACGATTGACTTCTGTACTAAAACGGGCAAAGAATTGGCCCACTGGCCATGCGCCCAAAGAGATCCCTCGTCCAGCTTGGGAAAGCGCCCCGACGGGATGACTCGCAGCAAGTTAGATCGCTGAGTTTCCAAACTGGACCTTTGCCTCAGGAACCGAATTGAGATTTGGGCCGAGCCAGCCTGCCAGTCCTAGGGGTAGAATAACGGCGGAAAACTTGAATACCGAGTGCGAGGAAAACTGCATGGCTATGTCCGCGAATCCGTCACGCGACGGTGGAAGCACCAAGAAAACAGGCAAGGCTGCGTCTGAACTTTCGAGCAAACGTGGTCTCACGGAGGAGATGTTGGTGCGCTTCGACGCCCGCGCCGCTACCTACGATCGCGAGAATCGGTTTTTCGATCAGGATTTCGAGGAACTCCGCGCCGCCAAGTATCTGGTCATGCCAGCGCCGGAGAAGTTTGGGGGGGCCGGGTTGAGCCTCGCGGAAATGTGCCGCGAGCAGCGCCGCCTAGCCTATTATGCGCCGGCGACTGCCCTGGCGGTGAATATGCATCTATATTGGGTCGGGGTTGCTGCCGATCTGTGGCGCCGGGGGGATAAATCTCTCGAATGGATGCTGCGCGAGGCGGCGGCCGGGGAAATCTTCGCAGCCGGTCACGCCGAGAGCGGCAACGATATCACGGTGCTTTTCTCCGCGGCGAAGGCGGAACGCGTCGAGGGCGGCTATCGCTTCACCGGGCGCAAGCAGTTTAGCAGCCTGACGCCGGTTTGGACGCGTTTCGGCTTGCACGGAATGGATACTGGCGATGCCATCCATCCGAAGATCGTCCACGCTTTTCTGCCGCGCGATAGCGCCGGCTACACCATCAAGGAAACCTGGGACGCGCTGGGTATGCGGGCCACGCGCAGCGACGACACGATCCTGGAGAACGCATTCGTTCCGGACCGGTACGTGGCGCGCGTGGTGCCGGCCGGTGGCGCTGGTATCGATGGGTTCGTGCTTTCGGTACTTGCCTGGGCGCTGATGGGCTTCGCCAACGTCTATTACGGTCTGGCCAAGCGCGCTTTGGACAAGAGCGTTGCGGCGGTGAAGAGCAAGAAGTCGCTCGCGCTCTCCCGGTCGATGGCCTACCATCCCGAGATTCAGCACGCGGTGGCACAGATGGTGATCGAGCTTGAATCCATCGGGCCGCATCTGGACCGTATCGCGGAGGACTGGTCGAACGGAGTGGATCACGGGGCCGAATGGGTGGCGAAGATTTTCGCGGCCAAATATCGGGCGGTGGAGGCCTCCTGGCGGGTGGTCGATCTGGGCCTGGATGTTGCCGGAGGCCACGGCATCTTTCACTCGGCGGGATACGAGCGCCTGCTGCGCGATGCGCGGTTGGGCAGGATTCATCCCGCGAATAGTTTTCTCACCCACGAAGTGGTGGGCAAAACCGCGCTTGGAATCGGGTTGGATGAGCGGCCGCGGTGGGGCTAAGTGAGTGTGGGTGGAGATCTGCAGTCTCAATCGAGTGCAGTTCCTTGGCGCTCATAACAGCGTCAAGGGAGACTGTTCCGAAAGTCATGCCGTGCGCTCAAGCGGACTCATTCTGTTTCGGTTTTGGCCTCCCGGCACTGCCGTGCCGGACTTTCTCATGCCGCCCCTTTGGCTCAGGGCAGGCGCTGCAGGGCGGGGAGAGGATTTTATCGCGGATGGTCGCTCGGGGGGGCGGAAAAGCTGGTCGCTCCTCTCTCGCGGCGCGGCGGGCGCGGACGCCCGCTCCTTCGGCTTGGCTCAGGACAAGCTCCCAGCCGCCGGGACGGCGGCGCTGCTGTCGGGGGGTCGAGCCGCACTCGATGGACAGCCGGCGGCCGCGGTCCCACATGGGGCGGGCGCGCCCTTACTCCGCTTCTTTCTTCTTTACGCGGACTACGGTGATTTTGGCGAAGCCTTCTTCGAAGGTGGGGGGCTTTAGTTTGGCGGCCATGCGGCGCATGACGTCGTCGGGGACTACGCGGTCGCGGCGCTGGTGGCGCTCGATGCAGACTTCTAGGGGTACGTCGAAGAAGATGGCGTGGACTTCGTACTGGTAGTCTTTGGCAAGTTTGATCCAGTGCTGGCGCTCTTGCGGGGTTAGGTTGGTGGCGTCCACGTAGTTCATGGGGCGGCGGGCGATGAGGCGGGCTTTCAGCATGGAGCGCAGGTTAGAGAAGACTAAATCTTGAAAGCGCTGCTCGCGAACGTCGTCGAAGAGCAGGGAGCGCATCAGGTCGCTGGAGAGCGGGACCACGTTGTGGCGCTTGAACCAGGAACTCTTGCCGGAGCCGGGCAGGCCGATGGCTAACACGACTAAGCCCTTTGGCGGACGGGCTGGCGCTGCCGGAATCGCCGGGGCTGCGCGAGTTTGAAGCTGCGGCGGAACGGCGTCAGCGAATTCGCCTTCTGCCGGCTGGATCTCTTCCGCTGGCTCGAGGACTGGGGCGGAGTCTTTGGCTGCGGCTGGAGCGAAGGCTTGGGCTACGGCTTGCTCGCGTCCGCGACCGCCGCGACCGCGACCGCCGCGACGGCGGCGGGTTCGGCTGGAGGCTTGGCGGGAAGATGACGTTGTGGGAGACGGCGCTGCGGACGAGTCTGAATCTGGCGAAGACGCCTCCGGGGATTCGGGCATGGAAAAGTCTGCCGAGATGGAATGCGTCTCCGGTGCGGGCGCGGAGGATTCCGCTGCGCCGCCAGCTTCCGGCGGCGCCTGCGCGGCGTCGAAATACGCGGGTTGCAAGGGTGGAGGGGCAGGTTCGGCCGAAGCTTCGGCGGGCTTTTTGCGGCGCTGCATGCGCTCGCGCATCCATTTGCGCATGCAAGGCTTTTAACACAGATGCGCGGGTGGGAGCAATTGGAGTGCTCTCGCCGGAACCATGGGCGACAGCTTTCTCTATTCCTCTTGCGTGGCTTTTCGTAGCGTTCTTGAATCCTGGACCACTCACGGGACACGAAGGTCCACTAAGGTGGGCGGCACGGGACTTCGTCGTCGCTGCCACCGCCGTTTCGGCATCGGGTGAGCGGGGCGGGACGCCGGCTCGACAGCCGGGGGGACGGCGGCGGCACGGGCACCGGCGCGGCGCCGATTAGAGGCGATCCGTTTAGAATGGCGGTATGTCGGGTGCGATTCCATCTACGATCGAGGGGCAGAAGTATATTTCGCTGACTACTTTTCGCAAGAGCGGGGTGGCGGTGGCGACGCCGGTGTGGTTTGGAGAAGAGGGCGACCGGCTTTTTGTGATGACGCGCAGCGATATGGGAAAGACTAAACGCATTCGGAACAATCCGGCGGTGAAGGTGGCTCCGTGCACGATTCGGGGACGAGTGACTGGAGCGGAGTTTGCGGCTACAGCGCGGATTTTGCCGGCGGAGGAGCATGGCCGCGCGCGGGCTGCGATTAATCGGAAGTATTGGGCGGCCCGGCTGCCGCTGATTTGGATTCGGACCGATACTTATATGGAGATTAGTTTTTCGTAATTTCTTCGTCGCGGAACGAGCCCTTCGGCGCGGGGATTGAATGGTCGGACGGTGTATTGGTTTACCTAGAGCGGGCGGGACGCCGGCGCCACGGTTGCACGCTCCCGTGTTCGCTGCTGCGCTCGCGGCGCCTGCGCGAGGAATCACTTGGCATTGTGCCTGCGATCATTTACGGCGCTACGGCATCCTGCTAACATCATTTGTGATTTATAGAACGGAGAACTTATGGCAATCAAAGTTGGCATCAATGGATTTGGCCGCATTGGCCGCAACGTTTTACGAACTTCGCTGAAAGACCCCGATCTGGAATTTGTCGCGGTCAACGATCTTACCGATCCGAAGACTTTGGCGCATTTACTGAAGTACGATTCGATTCTTGGCAACCTGCCGAATAAGATCAGCGCCAGCCCTGACAGCATCACCATCGATGGCAAGACGATTAAAGTTTTCAAGGAGAGAGATCCGGGGGCGCTGCCCTGGGAATCGGTGGGCGCGCAGGTGGTGATCGAATCGACGGGGCACTTCACGGACGCCAACGACGCCAAGAAGCATTTGCGCGGGACGGTGAAGAAGGTGATTATTTCGGCTCCGGCAAAGAACGAGGACATCACCTTAGTGCTGGGCGTGAATCATGAGAAGTATGACGCCGCCAGACACAACATTATTTCGAACGCTTCCTGCACTACGAATTGCCTGGCGCCGGTGGCGAAGGTGATCAATGATGAGTTCAAGATCGTTGCCGGAACGATGACCACGATTCACTCTTACACCAACGATCAGGTGATTCTGGATTTTCCGCACAAGGATTTGCGGCGAGCGCGGGCGGCAGCTCTGTCGATGATTCCGACGTCGACCGGTGCGGCTAAGGCTTTGAAGCTGGTGATTCCTGAACTGGCGGGCAAGCTGGATGGTTTTGCCATGCGGGTGCCTACGCCCAACGTTTCGGTGGTCGATCTGGTGGTTTGGGTGGAGAAGAAAACTACCAAAGAAGAAGTGAATGCGGCGTTGAAGAAAGCTTCGGAGAGCGGGCCGCTGAAGGGCTATTTGGGATACGAAGAGAACGAGTTGGTGTCTTCCGATTTCAAGGGCGATTCGCGGTCCTCGATTGTGGATGCGCCGATGACTTTGGTGGTCGCGGGTAATTGCGTGAAGGTGATCTCCTGGTATGACAATGAATGGGGATACTCATGCCGGGTGCGGGATTTGATTCATTACATTGCTGGCAAGGGTTTGTAGGGTCGTTGGACGCAACTGCATTTTAAGAGGCACCGGCATTTTTGCCGGCTTTGGCTGGGCGGGCGAGGGCGCCCGCCCGACAGCCGCTGGGACGGCGGTGCTACTTTTCGGATGTCAGTTTCGCTGCGGTACTTTTGCTGCAGTGTTTTGCTAACCAATTAAGGAAGACCAGCCTCCATGTCCAAGTTATCGATTCGTGATCTCCCGCTGAATGGCAACCGTATCTTCATGCGCGTCGACTTTAACGTGCCGCTCGACGATGGGCGGGTGATGGATGACACGCGCATCCGCGAGACTTTGCCATCGATTGAATATGCGCTTCGGCATGGGGCGCGGCTGATTCTGGCTTCGCATTTGGGACGGCCGAAGGGCAAACCCAATCCGAAAATGAGCCTCAAGCCGGTGGCGGAGCGGCTGCGCATGGTGCTGGATAAAGAACTGGCGCGGGGAGAGAACGTGGGCTTTTGCCCCGATTGCGTGGGACCGGAGGCGGAGGAAGTGGCTACGCAACTGGAAAAAGGCCAGACGCTGCTGCTGGAAAATTTGCGCTTTCATCCGGAGGAAGAAGCCAACGACGAAAAATTCTCCAAGCAACTAGCCAACCTGGCGGAGTTTTATGTGAACGATGCGTTCGGCACGGCGCATCGCGCGCATGCTTCGACCGTGGGGATTACAAAGTTTGTGTCGAGGTCAGCAGCGGGGCTGCTGATGGAGAAAGAGTTGCGGTATCTGGGCCAGGCGCTGGAGCATCCGGAACAGCCGTTTGTGGCGATTCTGGGCGGAGCTAAGGTCAGCGACAAGATTGGCGTGATTCGCAACCTCATGGGTAAAGTGAATTCGCTGATCGTCGGCGGCGGAATGGCTTATACATTTTTGAAGGCGCAGGGCCAGGAGATTGGCAAGTCGCTTCTGGAAGCCGACAAAGTGGAGTTGGCGCGGCAATTGCTGGAGGAAGCCAAGCAACGAAAGGTAAAGTTTTTGTTGCCCATCGATCACGTGGTGGCCAGCAAACCGGAGAGTAATGCCGTGGTGCAGCAGATCGGCGAGGGGCAGGCGATCCCGGCGGATCGCATGGCGCTGGATATTGGTCCGAAGACCATTGAGTTGTTCTCGGAGGAGATCTCGCGGGCGCGGACGATTGTGTGGAACGGGCCGATGGGAGTGTTTGAGGTTCCGGGATTTTCGCGGGGCACTTTTTCGATTGCGCGCGCTGTCGCCGAGAACGCGGGCGCGATTTCGATTGCCGGCGGCGGGGATACGGTGGCGGCGGTGCGCGGGGCTGAGGTCGCGGACAAGATCACGCATATTTCTACCGGTGGCGGAGCTTCGCTGGAGTTTCTGGAAGGCAAGAAGATGCCGGGGGTTGAGGCGCTTACGGATAAAAAGTGATGTCGGGCTTTTCCCAGGGACCGGCTAGGTGACAAGGATTTCGCGATCATGCGGATCGGTGATCCCGAGGAAGTACGATTGGTTCGGGGCGACATCACGAAATACCCAACGGACGCGATGGTAAACGCCGCTCACTCTGAGTTGCGCTCCGGTGGTGGAGTGTGCGGCGCGATTCACGACGCCAGGGGTCCGGCGATTGCGGAGGAGTGTCATCGCGTCCGCTCAGAACGCGGGTCACTGCAGGCGGGTCAGGCTGTCGCGACCACAGCGGGCAGGCTCGAAGCCAAATCTGTAATCCACGCCGTCGGCCCGGCTTGGCATGGAGGAAATCGTGGCGAGGCGGAAGCGCTTTCGAATTGCTACCCCGAGTCCATGCCCATCGCTGACGGATTAGAGTTAACCTCTATCGCATTCCGGGCTATCTCCACCGGCATATTCGGCTATCCGGTCGAGCAAGCCGCGTGGGTGGCGATTCCGACCTTGGTTGCCAGGCTGGGATCAGCGCGACATTTAGTGCTGGTCTCCTTCCTGCTGTTTGACCAGGCCACGTTTGAAACTTTCGCCGCAGCCGCCATGGAGCAGCGCCGAGCAGCATCAGGTAAGCCATACGAATTCCTCTTAGGAACGAATGAATGAATCGAACTAAGGTGATTGCCGCCAATTGGAAGATGTATAAGACGCCGGAGCAGACGCGCGCGTTCTTCCGCGAGTTTTTGCCGATGGTTTCCGGGCACACGCGGGATGAGATTGTGGTTTGCACTCCAGACATTGATTTAGCGGCTGCGGTGGAGGCTGCCGGAGGCTCGAATGTAGCCATTGGGGCGCAGAATGTGCATTGGAAGGCGGAGGGCGCTTTTACGGGCGAGACTTCGGCGGTGATGCTGTTGGCTTTGGGCGTGACTCACGTGATCATCGGGCACTCGGAGCGGCGGCAGTATTTTTGTGAGACCGACGACACCGTGAACCTGCGGCTGAAGGCGGCGCTGGAGGCGGGCTTGGCCCCCATCTGCTGCGTGGGCGAGGTGCTCGAAGAGCGCGAAGCTGGGGCTACCGATGACGTGTTGCGGCGGCAGTGTGTGCGGGCCTTTCATGCAGTTTCGGCTAAGAAAGCTGCCAAGATGGTGGTGGCATATGAGCCGGTTTGGGCGATTGGCACGGGCAAGACGGCTACTCCGGAGATGGCGGCGGAGGCGCATGCCGTGATTCGGGGCGAGGCTACGGAGATCTTCGGCGAAGAGTTTGCCGCTAAGCTGCGCATTCTTTATGGAGGATCGGTAAAGCCGGAGCATTGTTCCGCCCTGATGGCCCAGGAGGAGATCGACGGGGCGTTGGTGGGCGGAGCATCGCTGCACGCTAAGTCGTTTGCGGAGATTGTTCAGTATTGAGGCTTCGCAGGCGCTTCCTGGTTGAAAGCTTTAATCGCGGAGGGCGCCGAGAACGGCCACGGAGGCGCGCGAGAGCCGGAGCGGCCTCGCTACGCTCCGCTGACCGCTGGGGCGGCTGTGTTTACATTCCCTAGTCCACTTCCGCTTGAAGCTTATTCCCTTCGATCCTTCTTTTCGACAGATTGATGACAAGGGTTTTACCTGCTGCTGACACGTTCCTGGTTGCGTTCCGCTACCAATTTAGGTAGATTGCGACTCTTGGTTCGGGCCCGGGTTTAAGAAGTTGGGTAGGCCGGCTCGTGCAAGCATCCAAGGGCAAAGGCTTTGTGGCTGGGAGGAATCCGCTACGGAGCGCCGGAGCGTACCTCCGGAGATCGGTAGGAATACTCTGATATTCTGGAACTCTATGATGGAGCGGGCTGCCCCTAGGAACGCCGGGGAAACACTGCAAAGGGTACAACAGAAACTACTTAAGCCGCATCCCAATGACTGCGGCCGGATAGGCAACTTGACCGAGCCACGACAGCCAAAAAGCACCGATATCGGCGAGGCTGAGGCCATTGCACGGGCCAAGCTGGGGGACGCGGAAGCGTTCCAGGTGCTCTATGACAAGCACAAACGGCGAGTGTATTCGCTGTGCCTGCGGATGACTGCGAACACGGCCGAGGCTGAGGATCTGGCGCAGGAAGCGTTCTTGCAGTTGTATCGTAAGATCGCTACGTTTCGCGGCGAGTCGGCGTTTTCGACCTGGTTGCATCGGCTGGCGGTGAATGTGGTGCTGATGCATCTCAGGAAGAAGAGCCTTCCGGTGGTTTCTCTGGAAGAGACTACGCAGGGTACGGAAGAAGATTCTCCGAGGAAAGATTTCGGAGCGGACGATGTGGCGCTATCGGGGTCGATTGACCGGCTGCAGTTGCAGCGAGCGGTGAGCGACCTGCCTCCCGGGTACCGAACGATATTTGTTCTGCATGACGTCGAAGGCTACGAACATAATGAGATTGCGGGCATTGTCGGGTGCTCGATCGGGAACAGCAAGTCGCAGTTGCATAAGGCGCGCATGAAGTTGCGCGACCTGCTCCAGATGAATAGAGCCGAAAAGGCCGGGAAATCTCGAGCGGGCTAGGGGTAGGAAACAGGCAAGACCCGTCGTAACCTTGGCAGGGGCGCAAGCAGTGCCGCGGAATGCAAACTCGCGGTAGACTTGGGGAGAGGTTTGGTATGAATTGCGTTGAGCTGCAGGCGAGCTTGGCGGAAGTAGAAGATGGGAGCAGTGCGCAGCAAAGGGCGCATCTGAGGGCATGTCCGGCGTGCTCGGCGCTGATGCGGGAGTTGGACCAGATCGTCGCGGCCGCGGCGGAGTTGCAAGCCGCCGACGAACCCAGCCCGCGAGTTTGGAATTCCATTGAAATTGCGTTGCGGAAAGAAGGGCTGATCCGGCCCCAGCGCCGGTCGCCGCTCTCGTCGTTCGGCTTGCGCTGGGGGTGGGCGGGGTGGTTGCTGCCGGCCTGTGCTTTGCTGCTTCTGACTTTGGGATTGTATCTGCGGCAGCAGCTCTTTCCGGTGGGTGGATCGCAGCAGGCTTCGGTTTCTAAGTTGGAATCTCAACCCTCAAGTTTTTCTGGATCGCGAGCAGCGGTCGCGGTGGCGAACTCCGGTGGCTTGGAGGACGAAGACTTGCTGCAGGAGGTTGCGGCGAACGAGCCTGCCATGAAGCCAGAGTATGAAGAAAGTCTGCGTTCAGTGAATGCTTCCATACAGGACTTGCAGGGCGCGGTGAATGAGAGTCCGAATGACGCCGAGGCGCGGCGGGCACTGATGGACGCTTATCAGCAGAAATCCATGTTGTTTGAAATGGCAATGGACCGGTCGTTACCGTGAGATCGTTACCCTAAGCGGAAGAGAGCTCGAGCTTCGCTCGACTGGACAGCCCCTTCGGCTTCGCTCAGGGCAGGCTTGGGCGGCTGTCCCCACACAACCTTGGCAGGAGCGTATATGGAAGGCAAACGCGCGGCGAAGCTGGTGGCGATAGGCGTGATCGTGGCCGGCGCTCTGGTGGCCGAGAGCAAGAAGGAGTTCCACTTTACCGTGGGGCCCAAGGCCGGGGTTTCGGTGATGAATCCATACGGCTCGATTTCGGTCAAGCCTTCTTTGAACAACACCGTCGTGGTGAACGCGATTCTGCACTCCGACAAAGTTGAGGTCGATGATAATCAGAGCGGAAACCGGGTGGATATTCAGTCGCACTTGTTGGCCGGAGCGGACTCGGATTCGGGGCGCGTGGATTATGAAGTTTTGATTCCGGCCGATGCCAGCATTACCTTGCATTCGAGCACGGGATCGCTGCACGCCGAGAAGTTGCATGGCGACGTGAGTCTGGAGGGTCCTGGGGCGCAGGTGGATGTGCGCGACATCTCGGACGCGCATGTGCATGTAAAGACGATGAACGGCGCGGTGAATCTGGAAAACATCCAGAATGGACACGTCGAAATCGATTCGCTGAGCGGTGCAATCACGTTGCGGCAGGTGAATGGGCCGCTGGTACAGGTGGTTTCGACGAGCGGGAACATCAGTTACATCGGCGACTTCGGCAATAGCGGAGAGTACCGGCTCACCAGCCACAGCGGCGATATTGAAGCTACGATTCCGGAGTGGACTTCGGCCGATGTGAGCGCGCGCTCCGCGCGCGGCGAAGTGCACGATGACATTCCTCTTCAACCTAAGACGCACACCTGGTTCCCGATGGATAAGGGACGTGCCTTTGCGGGTACCATGGGGCGAGTTGCGGTCTCGTCCACGGTGGTGCTGCGAAGCTTCAGTGGTAAAATTCACCTCAGAAAACGCTCCGAAAAACAATAAAAAAAGCGAAAAGCAAAGCGGATCGGCGCAAACGGCCCGGTGAGACAAAGGCCAAAGCCAGCGGAGTTGGTGCGCCCAGCCGCAAGGCTGGTGCCAGAAGCCAGGCAGCTGCGCCGCCAGGCTTGGTGCTGGTCGGATTCATGGGCGCAGGCAAGAGCAGCGTGGGGCCGGTGTTGGCCGCGTCACTTGGCTGGAAGTTTGAGGATCTCGACGAGCGCATTGAGCGCCGGGAGATGCGAAAGGTGCACGAAATTTTTCGGGAGTTGGGCGAATCGGAGTTTCGCCGGGCAGAGCATGAGGCCTTGCAGGAGTTGATGGGCGAGTTACGAAGCGGAGCGGCGAAAGTGGTGGCTTTGGGCGGCGGAGCCTTCGTGCCCGGGCGCAATGCGGCGCTGATTCGCGGGGATGTTCCGACCGTGTTTCTGGATGCGAGTGGGGAAGAGCTGTGGCGGCGCTGCCAGGTGCAGGCTGAGCAGGCGGGGTTGGAACGTCCGCTGCTGGGCGAGCAAGAGACCTTCGCGGAACTTTATGAAGCGCGACGGCCGCATTATTTGAAAGCGTCGTTGAGACAGCCAACCGGGGGCAAGACGGTCGAAGAGATTGCGCGCGAAGTGATGCGCGCGTTGGGGCTGGAACGAGGACGCGGAAGAGCGGGAGAAAAGCAGTGACTTGGAATGCATCGATTTTGAAGTCGGTTACTTTGCAAAGATTAAAGGTCCACATTCGGATTCAGCCCTGCCTGGCCGCGCTGCTGGCCTGCGGCGTTGCGCTGCAAGCTGCGGACAAGAAAGACAAGCCTCCTGCGGCAGATAAATCGGTGGACTCGGGTTCGTTTGGGGTTTTCATTCGCGGCCAACGGGTGGTGACGGAGACCTTCAGCGTGCAGCAAGAGAATGGCGTCAGCACGGTGAAGTCGCGGCTGCAGGAGGTGGGTGGCTCCGGTGCCTCGGGTCAAACTGGGGCTGGCTCTGCCGCTGCGAATTCGGCTGCCGGGCAGAGTTCCAATTTGCAAATGACCGGCGGCGGCGAGTTGGTGCGTTACGACTGGAGCGACGGCAGCGGCTCGCTGCTGGTGGTGCCCAAGAACGACTTCCTGTTAGAGAAGATTACGACCGGGGCTCCGCCCAAAACGGCTGAGCAGCCGTTCCTCATGCCCAGCACGTCGGTGATCCTGGACAACAATTTTTTTGTGCACCGGGAAGTGCTGACATGGCGCTATCTGGCATCCGATTGCAAGACGGAGAGCGGCGATTTGAAATGCCAGCAGGCGCCGGCGGAGTTTGGCGTGCTGGTGCCGCAGGATCGCAACTCGCTGCGGGTGAGGATCGAGTTGGTGGGAAGAGAAAAAGTGACGATCCACGGAACCGAGCGCGACCTGATGCGGCTGAACTTGAAAGGCGAGGCATTCTCCTGGGCGCTCTGGGTGGATGAGAAAGACAAGTTCAAGCTGGTGCGGGTGGTGATTGCGGACGATAATACAGAGGTCGTGCGGGATTAATTTGCGGTTGGCGGGGGCGTCACTTGCCGGTAACGGATGGACGGACGGCGCGGGTTCTGATCACGGTGCTGCTGTTTGCGCTGGGGTTGGGGTTCTTGTATGTGGCGCGGCAAACCCTGATGGCGTTTCTGTTCGCCATTTTTTTTGCCTACCTGATGAGTCCGCTGGTCTCACGCCTGGAAAAAGTTCTGCACGGGCGCAGCCGCGCCATTGCGGTGATTTATCTTTTGCTGCTGGGCCTGATCGTCACGTTTTTTGTTTTCATGGGGCCGCGGATCGGACGGGAGAGCGGGCGGCTGGTGCAATCGTTGCCGGCTCTGGCGCAGCTGAGTTCCGGGCAAATCGTCGAACAACTGAAAGACGAGCACGGCTGGAACGCCCGCATCGTCGACCTGGTGCGGGATTACCTGGCCAACCACAGCAACGAAATTGCGCAGATGGCGAAAAATGTGGGGTTCCACCTGGCGGAGGTGGCCAAGCAGGCCTGGCTGCTGGTGGTGGTCCCGGTGTTATCGATTTTCTTTTTGAAGGATGGCGCCTCCTTCAGCTCACTCTTTCTGTCGCTGGTGCAATCGCGCCCGCAGCGTGAATTCTTGCAAGGGGTGCTGAGCGATTTGAATCAGATGCTGGCACATTTCATCCGGGCTCAGCTCATTCTGGCTGGACTTACCCTGGTGGTGTACTCGATATTCTTGAGCCTGATGCGGGTTCCGTATGCGCCGGTGCTGGGGCCGCTGGGCGGCCTGCTGGAATTTATTCCGGTGGTGGGACCGCTGGCGGCAGGCGTGGTCATTATTGGGGTGTCGCTGCTCAACGGCTACGGTCACTGGTTGGCGTTGGTGGTGTTTCTGGGCTGCTGGCGGCTGATTCAGGATTACATTTTTTCTCCGCGCATCATGGGACACAGCATGGAACTGCATCCGCTGGCCGCGATTTTCGGGGTGATGGCGGGGGGAGAGGTTGCCGGTATTCTGGGGATTTTTCTTTCCATTCCAGTGATGGCGAGTTTGCGAATCGTCTTCCGGCGCTGGCGGCTCTATGCGGAGAAGCGGAAGTTTGGGCCGCTGAACGAGTACGCGCTGAATCAGATTGGGCGGCCGAAGTGACGGGAGGAGTTAGCACTTGGCAATTGGCCGTTCGCCGCTCTCGCCTTGCTCTGAGTGAAGAAGAAGTCCTTGGTGATGCTCCGTGCCTTTTGTGGTTGCGGTTTTCTTTTTCAATATCGAAATGCACCATCACTCGGAGTCATCTGGCCAGGGGATGGCTTGAAATATCCTCTCTTCCCACGCGACTTTTATGAATTGGATATGGTGAAGGGACTGCTTTACGGCAGGATGTACGATCAGATTCTGGACGCCGCGTAGCGTACGCCTCAGTCGAGTTGCCGAATGCCGAGTGCAACCTATAAGCCAGGCACCGGAAACCCACTGCACACGCAAGAGCCCGTTACCGTTGCTTCCTTCCGGACCTGGCGGGGTTGGCGAGAGTGCGTCGCGTGGGACCGATGCCTGACCTGCTTCATTCTAGCAAACCTGCGCCGCGCTCTCGTCCGCGCTGACCAAAGGCGGACGAAGGGCGCGTGACTTTCGGTGCAAGAAAGCTGCATGAAGGCCTTCCCTTCAGGATGGATATTGTCGAACAATAGAGTTCGATCCCAAATTCTTGTTCATCCGATGCCACCGCCAACTCAACCCGCTGCAGCTCTCTCTTTGGCTCCAGCCATTCACAGATACTTTGAACTGTCCCTGTATCTGCTGGTCTTGATGGGTTTTGGCGCGCTCGCAGCCACTGGCGGCTTGGACCTGCCGGCCATGATTTTGGTGGGATCGGCTCTTGCCTTTCGCGGCTATCTGCTGGCGCGGCGGCGATCCATCGCGATAGCGGACCGGTGGAGTACGCCGCTCACCATCGCCTATTTTCTCTTCTATGCTGCGGATTTCTTTCTGCTCTCGCGCAGCTTTCTCACGGCCACGGTTCACCTCGTGTTGTTCGCGGTCGTGGTGCGTACGTTTTCGCTGCGCCGCGATCGCGACTTCGCTATGCTGGCCATTCTGGCGTTCCTGATGCTGCTGGCCTCCGCCGTGCTGACCGTGGACAGCGTCTTTCTGGTTTTCTTCGCCGGATTCATGCTCACGGCGGTGGCTACTTTCATCCTCATGGAGATGCGGCAGTCGGGGAAAAACGCTAAATTTCGAGCGCGACACTCGCCAGATGCCTATGAGCACCGGCATCTGGCCTTCTCGCTGGCGCGCGTCACTTCGGCTCTCGTGCTGCTGATCATGGTGGGCGCCACGGCGATGTTTTTTCTGCTGCCCCGCATGTCTGCCGGATACCTGGGAAATTATTCCTTCGGCAACGATTTTTCCACCGGCTTCAGTGATCGCGTACAACTGGGCCGCATCGGGCAGATTCAGCAATCGAACGCGGTGGCCATGCACATTCAAATCGATGGCGATACGCAGGGCCGATATGACCTGCATTGGCGGGGCATGGCGCTGGCCAATTTCGACGGCCACACTTGGTCCAACTACGGGCAGCGCGCGGGCCTGCAGCGGGAGCCGAGCGGAGGCTTTGCGGTTCCGCGTTTGAACGAGGGAGCAACAAAGCAGGCCGAGCAAGCAGGAAATCAGTCGACGGCGGCGACCGCTGCCGAGCTCATTCACTATCGCGTGGTCATGGAGCCGATTGGAACCAGCGTATTCTTTCTCGCGCCCTGGGCGCGGCGCGTGAGGGGATCGTATCGCGCGCTGCAAATCGACGCCAGCGGCGGAGTTTACGATAGCGATGGCGAACGCCCGCCCAGCATCTACGATGCGGTTTCGGACATCTCCACGCCAGCACCCGCGCAACTGCGAGAAGCCGGAGATTTCCTGCCGCAATTCGCTTTTACCTATCTGCGAGTGCCGCCGCTCGATCCACGCATTCCGCGGCTGGCGCAGCAGATTTCCGGCTCCGCCACGAATAACTACGATAAAGCGTCCGCCATCGAGAGCTATCTTAAGACTCACTTCGGGTACACGCTGCAACTGCCGCGCTCGCCGGTCGGCGACCCTCTGGCCAACTTTCTTTTCGAGCGCAAGCAGGGGCACTGCGAGTACTTCGCTTCCGCCATGGCGGTGATGCTGCGCACGCAGCGCATTCCGGCGCGCGTGGTCAATGGCTTTCGCGGCGGCGAGTTCAACGACCTTACCGGCAGCTACGTGGTGCGTGCCCGCGACGCCCATGCCTGGGTGGAGGCGTATTTCCCGGGCTACGGCTGGGTCACCTTCGATCCCACCCCGGCCGGAGTTTCCGGAACATCGCAAGGCTGGAGCCGGCTGCTGCTTTATCTCGATGCCGCCTCATCGTTCTGGCGTGAGTGGGTGATCAGCTACGACTCCTCGCACCAGTACGTGCTGGGCCAGGCCGCCGTGAGCAGAACGCGCGCTTCCTGGGAAAAAGCGCAGAGCTGGGTACATCGGCATTATGCCCGGATGGAAACTTGGGCGAGTCGAAGCGAACGCAAAGTGGATCTCTCAGCCGGAAGGTGGCTGGGTATCGCTGCGTCGGTGCTGGTTCTGCTGGTGTTGCTCGCCAACGCCGCATGGATTGTGCGAACCATCCGCGCCAGAAGGCTGCTGACTCATCCCGAGCGCTCGCCCGATGAAGCCGCTGCGATGTGGTATGAGCGCATGGCTCACTTGCTCGAGCGCCGCGGCGTGCAGAAATCCACGTCGCAAACCGCGCAGGAATTTGTGCGCATCATTCCCGAAGAGCGGTTGCGGACCCGAGTTGGCGAATTTACGCTGGCTTACGAGGCGGCAAGGTTCGGAAATTCGGCGGAAGACGCGCGGCGCTTGCCGGAGTTATATGAAGAAGTGGAAATGGCCGGCAGAGGCTGAGTGTAAAAAAGATTCGTATCAGGCATCGCTGCAGCGATGCCAACAGCGGCGTAGGCGCGAGTGGCTTCGAGCCGCTGGGTTTCCCCGCGACTGCAGGGGCTGAAACCGGTTGTGTGCTTCGGGGTGAGACCCTACGCCTGAAGGCATGCCCCGATACGCATCTTTTTTCCTTGAGCTGCCAGCAAATCGCCGCCCAAACATCCGGCTTCTAGAAATGATAGACCACGCCGCCGCTGATGAAGTAATTGTGCTGGCGCGTTTTACCGGTATCGGCCAGGGGAAAATCAGGCGTGCCCGACCAGAAATCGCGTCCCCCGCCGCGGATACCGATGCGACGCCAGATCCTGACGTCCAAGCCGACACCGATCTGCAGCACGCCGGAGGTGGAGGAACCGCCGGGGTTGGGGCCGTAGTAGAGCAGATGTTTATTCTCGTTGAAATAGCCGAAACCGCCGCCGAAACTGATCCAGGGAGAAACGGAGGTGATGGGAAATAAATTCAAGCGCACCGCGGGCGTCACGAATATCTGCTTGTAATCTTTGGGCACCACGTCCGAGCCCGAGTTGAGATCCTCATCCAGATTGAACACCGCGGGAATTTCTCCCGAGATCGAATAGACGGGAGTGACGATGAAATGGCGGGCGTAATTGATCTCGAAGGTGAGTCCTTTGGCGGAGCGCACGTAGGGATTGAAAAAAGTAGCGCCTTTGATTCCCTGGTCGCTGATAAATATGCGGCCCAGCATGCCGGTCAACTCGTTTTTCTCGTCCTGGGCGGCCGCCGAAGCCGCGAGAATACTGATTGTTGCCAGGACTGCGAGCACGGCCTTTTTCCCAGACATCTCCCCTCCAGGATGCGGCTTCAAGAATTTCCCGACACCTCTGACCTGCGATGATTCTTAGCCTAGCATGAAGGGCGGGGTTTTCATCCCGGGATGGCTGCCTTCCCCGGTGCCGACGGTCCCACGAAAGAACACAGTCTGCGTTTGTGATACCTCGGTAGTGGTGCAGTTTGAAAAAGATTCTTGAAACTGAGTTCTTTCCGGATGACGGACCGCAGAGGTGCTTCGTCTGAAAATGCTAAAATAGAGAGATTGCATGCCCTCGAAATACCTCACTATCTCAGCTTCCGACGAAATTGGCGGCGACGCCAAAGCGGCCTGCGACGCAGCTGGACCTCCCGTGAAGGTAGGCTTCGTCAGCCTGGGGTGCCCTAAGAACCTCGTCGACAGCGAGGTGATGATGGGTCTTCTGGCGCGGGGCGGCGCTGAACTTACTCCACGAGCCGAAGATGCCGACGTGATCGTGGTTAACACCTGCTCGTTCATCGCCAGCGCGCAACAGGAATCGGTCAACGCCATTCTCGAAATGGCCGGGCACAAAACCTCGGGCCGCGCGAAGAAACTCGTGGTCGCGGGCTGCCTGGTCGAACGCTTTCGCGAGGAGATTCAGAAACGCATCCCGGAAGTCGATGCCGTGGTGGGCACGGGAGAGTTGCACCACATTCTCTCGGCGGCCGGAATTGCCGAGGCCGCGCCGAAAACATCGCCACTTGTGGTGCTGCGGTCACGCGCCGAAGGCGACGCGCGCGCGGCGCAAGGGCGCTTTTCTCGCGGCCCATGGGATGGCGCCATCGCCGATCTCCCCAACTATTTATACGACGACGAAACACCGCGTGTTCTGGCTACTCCGAAGCATACGGCTTACATCAAGATCGCCGAGGGCTGCGATCATCCCTGCACTTTCTGCATTATCCCGCAGCTGCGCGGGCAATTTCGCTCGCGCCGCTTCGAGTCCGTAATCGCCGAGGCCGAGCGCCTGGGGCAAGTTGGTGTGCGCGAGATCACGTTGATCGGCCAGGATACGACCTGTTACGGCGAAGACTTCGGACTGAAAGATGGGCTCGCGCTTCTGCTCGAAAGGCTGGCGCAGATCGAGGAATTGCGCTGGGTTCGTTTTCTCTACGCTTATCCCAACAAGATCACGGGCAAGCTGCTCGAGGTAATCGCGAGCCAGGAAAAAATCTGCTCTTACGTGGACGTGCCGCTGCAACACGCCTCGGCAACGGTGTTGAAGCGCATGAAGCGCGGCGGCGGCGCGGAAGTCTTTCTGAACTCCATTGCCAAGATGCGGCGGGAGATTCCCGAACTCACCCTGCGCACATCATTTATTGTGGGCTTTCCCGGAGAAACCGATCAGGAATTTGAAGAGCTGTGCGATTTCGTGCGCGAGGCCAAGTTCGATTGGATGGGAGCGTTTTCCTACTCCGATCAGGAGGGCGCCGATGCCTACGGGTTGGGGGCGAAGCTCTCGCAGCGCGAAATCGAGCGGCGGCGCAAACATCTGATGAGCATGCAGCGCCCGATCAGCAAGAAGAAAAAGAAAGCGCTGGTGGGGCAAGAGTTCGACCTGCTGCTGGAAGGCATGTCGGAAGAAACCGATCTGCTGATGGAGGGCCGCACGCCCATGCACGCGCCCGAAATTGACGGGAAAGTATTCGTCAACGATTTTCCCGAAGAGACCACGCCCCGGCCCGGCGAGTTCTATCGTTGCCAGATCACCGCAGCGCACGACTATGATCTAGTGGCAAGAATTCTGTAGCCCGCGAATTACTGGATACGTTCTCTTTTCATGCCGCGCAAGCGCACTCTCAAGCTTCGCTGTCCGATCTGCAAGAAAGTCGTCAAAAGCGGCGATGCCGACTTCCCCTTCTGCAGCGACCGCTGCCGCACAGTCGATCTGGGCAAATGGGCCAGCGGGCAGTACGTAATCCCATCGGAAAGCGCCGATACGGACGAGCAGATCCGAGAGACCATGCCTGAGGATCAAGACGAAGAGTGATGAGAGTAAGAACCGAAAAAAGCGCCGCAGACAGTAGCTGTGCCGACAGTAGTGCCGGCGCCCCGCCGGCTGTCGAGGGGGCGTCCCCCCCTCCGCTGTGGGCTACGCTGATCGCCACACTATTCGGCATCGGACGGCTGCACCCCGGGCCGGGAACATTGGGATCGGCGGCCACTGTTTTACTGTGGGCGGCGCTGGCCCGTGCGCTCGCGGTTCCACTCAGAACTCCCGCGGCCATCGCGCTGGCCGTTTCCGTCGCCCTGATCGGCATACCCGCCGCCACGCAGGTGGCGCGCAGCTACGGGGAAAAGGATCCGCAATTCGTGGTGATCGACGAGGCGGCAGGCCAGCTTGTGGCGCTGATCGCCGTGCCCCTGGGATGGAAATCTTTTCTCGCGGGCTTTATTCTCTTTCGTGCTTTCGATATCCTGAAGCCGCCGCCGGTGCGGCAATTGGAGGCTCTTCCAGAAGGAACCGGAATTGTCGTCGACGATATTGCCGCCGGCCTCTATGCATTGGTTACAATGCATCTCTTACTGCACTTTGGTCTTCTAAGCTAGGGCGAGGGTCTTCGAAGTTTGGACGAGTATTTTTCCATGGGATTTTCCGACCGCATTCTGGGCAAGAAAAACGTGAACGGCGGACCGCACATCGAGTCCGTATCGCCCGCGCTGGCGCTGGCCGGAGGCGAGGTCCGCATCGCGGGCTCGGGGCTGCGGCCGCAGCAGTTTCAGCGCCCGCGCGTGCAGTTTGGCGAGGTGGAAGGCGGCGTCGTAGTCAGCTCCAGTTCTTTCCTGGTGGCTCGCGTACCTTTTGGAGCGACCTCCGGCCCGGTGGTTGTGACTACGGATGGCCACAGCAGCAATCCGCAGACGGTGAGCGTGGCCGTCCCCATCGCCGAAAATCTGCATCCCGTGACCAACCCGGCGCTCGATGCCGAGGGCAATATCTACGTGACGTTCTCGGGCTCACGCGGGCAAAAAGTTCCGGTCGCAATTTTCAAGATCGATACCAACTACACGGTGAAGCCATTCGTCACCGAGATGATGAATGCGACTTCCATCGCCTTCGACCGCGATGGCCAGATGTATGTCTCCTCGCGCATGGATGGCGCGGTGTATCGCGTAACGCCCAACGGAGCGATGACCACTTACGCCGAAGGCATGGGTGTGGCTACAGGAATTGCCTTCGACCGCAATCAAAATCTTTACGTCGGAGACCGCAGCGGTACCATCTTCAAGATTGGCCGCGATCAGCAGGTCTTCGTCTTCGCGACACTGGAGCCCAGCGTCTCCGCCTATCATCTTGCATTTGGTCCGCAAGGCGATTTGTTTGTAACCGGACCAACCACTTCAAGCTTTGATTGCGTTCACCAAATCGATCCCCACGGAACCGTGAACACGTTTTATCGCGGCCTGGGACGCCCGCAGGGCCTGGCATTCGACGCAGCCGGCAATCTGTACGTTGCCGCATCGCTTTCCGGGAGACGAGGCATTGTGAAGATCACGCCTGAGGGCAAGGCGAATCTCGAAGTCGCCGGCCACGGGCTGGTAGGCCTGGCCTTCGCTCCCGGACGCAGCGTAATCCTCGCCACTACCGACGCGGTGCATCATCTTTCCTGGAATATTGAGGGGCTTGCCCCCTTGCCGGAGTAAGGCGCTCTGGCTGGGCACGATTCGCACCTGCTCCGGCGCCGTTTTCATTTACACTTCTAGCCGTGAACGCCGAGATCATCGCGGTTGGCTCTGAGCTGCTGACGCCCTTCCGCACCGATACCAACTCTCTCTACCTCACCGAGCAGGTCAATCAACTGGGAGTCGAAGTCATCTTCAAAAGCATCGTGGGAGACGATTTTGCGCGCCTCGTGGCCGCCGCGCAGCACGCGCTCTTTCGCTCGGAGATCGTGATTTTCAGCGGGGGCCTCGGTCCCACCGAAGACGATCTTACGCGCGAGGCCGTGGCCGAGGCGCTGGGCGTGGGCTTGCAGCGCGATGAAGAACTTCTCGCCAGCATCGAAAAGCGCTTTGCGGCCCGCGGCTGGAAGATGTCTCCGAACAATGCCAAGCAGGCCGACGTTTTGGAGCGAGCCGTCGTTCTGCCCAATCCCAATGGCACCGCGCCCGGACAGTGGCTGAGCGGCAAGTTCGATGGCCGCGAGCGCATCGTGATCCTGCTGCCCGGGCCTCCGCACGAACTGAAAGCTTTGTTCGAAGCCCAATGCCGCGAGCGCTTGCGGGCCAAACTGCCTCCCGCGTTTCTTGCGACCCGAGTGTTGAAAGTCGCCATGCTGGGAGAATCTCACGTGGATGCCCGCGTCTCGCCGATTTACAAACGATTTACCGACGTGCAGACGACAATTCTAGCGGGCGCGGGAGAGATCCAGTTGCACTTCAAGTCGCGCGCCGAGACTGTGCAAACGGCGCAGGCGCGCGTGGATGAAGCCGCCGACGCGGTCGAAGAGGAACTCGATGACGCGGTCTATTCGCGCGACGGCGAATCACTCGAGCAGATCGTGGGCTACTGGCTGCAGATGCGCAACGCCACGCTGGCGGTGGCGGAATCGTGCACGGGAGGATTGCTGGGCGAGCGCATCACCTCGGTGAGCGGCAGTTCGCGTTACTTTGCCGGCGGCGCCATCGTCTATTCGAATGCGGTAAAGACCGAACTCGCAGGAGTTCCGGCCGACATGATCGAGCGCCATGGCGCGGTGAGCCGCGAAGTCGCAGCCGCGCTCGCCGAAGGCATCCGCTATCGCTGCGAAGCAACCCTCGGCATCGGCATTACCGGCGTTGCCGGCCCGAATGGCGGCACGGAGGAAAAGCCCGTGGGACTCGTGTTTCATGCCTTGGCCAGCGACGGGGGCACCGACGTGAGCGAGCGCAAATTTCCCGGCGATCGGCAGCGCATCCGCTGGTTTGCCACCACCATGGCGCTCGACATGGTGCGAAGAAAGTTGATGTGAGAAGTAGCGATTAGCGATTAGCGATTAGCTGTTGCCCGTCATCACTCGCGAATCTCCGGTGAAATGCATATCTAGAAGGGTTTAAGCTAGCCGCTAAAGGCTAAGAGCTTCTTATGCGCCTCTTCATCGCCCTCGATCTCGATAACGAAATTCGCAATCGTATTGCGCGCTTTCTGGACGGGGTGTGCGAATTCGCTTCGGATGCGCGCTGGGCACGGCCCGAGGCGCTGCACGTCACGCTCAAATTCATCGGAAATAAATCCGAGGAGGATGCGGAGAAGCTCAAGCGGCAACTCGCAACCATCGTGGCCCATTCCTTCGAAGTGACGTTTCGCGGCTATGGATTTTTTCCCTCCGCGCGGGCCCCGCGAGTTTTCTGGCTGGCAATCGAGGCATCGGCGGCGCTGGTTGGTCTCGCCGCGGCGGTCGACGAGAGCATGAGCCAACTGGGAGTGGCGAAAGAAGAGCACGCGTACACTCCGCATCTAACTTTAGCCCGGGGCGGCCGAGGCTCAGGCTCGCCTCGCCGGCAAAAGGACGATCGACCCAATCGCAGCTTTCAGGGCCTGCAAGAAAAACTGGCGGCGCTTCCGCAGCAGGAGTTTGGTACCATGACCGCCCGCGAGTTCTTTCTGTATCAAAGCCATACTTCGCCCAGCGGAGCAAAGTATACGAAGTTGGCTCAGTTCAGGCTGCACTAACGCGCACCATTTCATGTCCGGAATCTTGCTCATCGCCGTCCTCAGTTATTTGCTGGGATCGATTCCCTTCGGATACCTGCTAGTCCGCATCGTTCGCGGCGAAGATGTGCGGCGGAGCGGAAGCGGAAACATTGGCGCCACCAACGTCTCGCGCAAATCGCCGCTGCTCGGAGCGCTCACGCTGCTGCTGGACGCGCTTAAAGGAAGCGCGGCGGTTGGGCTGGCCTACCTGCTTTATGCTCGCACGGCTGAGAATTTTCCGTATCGCGCCATGTCGATGGCTGCGCTGTTCGCGATTCTCGGCCACATGTTTCCGGTATGGTTAAAATTCCGCGGCGGCAAAGGCGTAGCCACGGGCCTCGGTTCATTTCTGATGATCGCCCCGAAAGCGGTGCTGATCGCCGCCGGCCTCTTCCTCGTTGTCGTGCTCGTAACTCGCTATGTTTCGTTGGGATCGATCCTAGCGGTGGCTTCTTACCCGCTGCTGGTTTATGCACTGCATGCCTGCGGGCACGACTCCCTTGCTCCGGCGCTCATGAGCGCGGCCTCGCTGCTGATCGTCATCCGGCACCAGGAAAACATCGGCCGCTTGCTGGCCGGAAACGAGAGCCGATTCGGAGCCAAGCGCGAATGAGCGAGATTGCCATCCTCGGCGCCGGCGCCTGGGGCACAGCTCTCTCCATAGTTTTAGGGCGCAGAGGCTCGCATCGCGTGCGCCTCTGGGCTCATGAGAAAGAAATTGCCGCAGCCATCGCACGGCAACGCGTCAACGAGAAATTCCTTCCCGGCTGTACGCTGCCAGAAACGGTGAATCCAACCAGCGACTCGAAGGCCGCCATCGCGGGAGCCGACATTGCGATTAGCGTGATGCCCTCTCATCATTGCCGCTCGGTCTTCGAAGCGATTCACGTTGATCTAACTCCAGAAATGCTGCTCGTGAGCGCGACCAAGGGCATCGAGAACGGCACGAACATGCGCGTGACGGAAGTGATCGTTCATGTCGCAAGAAACTTGAAGGGCTTCACTCCCCGCATCGGCGCGCTGAGTGGACCGTCGTTCGCGCTCGAAGTCGCGCGTGGCGATCCAACCGCCGTCACGATCGCGTCGGCGGACGTGGATCTAGCGCGCATCGTGCAGGCGGAATTCAGCGATCCCAGCTTTCGGGTTTACACCAACGCGGACGTTATCGGCGTGGAGCTAGGGGGAGCGCTGAAGAATGTGATCGCCATCGCCGCGGGAATCTGCGCCGGACTTGGCCTGGGCCACAACTCCGTGGCCGCACTCATCACCCGCGGCCTGGCGGAGATGACGCGACTCGCCGTCGCCTGCGGAGGCAAGACCGAAACCATGGCCGGACTCGCTGGCCTCGGGGACCTGGTGCTCACCTGCACTGGCGGCCTCTCCCGCAATCGCCACGTGGGCGTCGAACTTGGCCGCGGAAAAAAGTTACCCGAGATTCTCGCCGCCATGCACGGCTCGGTGGCCGAAGGAGTTTTCACCACAACCGCGGCCCTAGGCTTAGCGCGGAAACATGCCGTCGAGATGCCGATAACCGGGCAGATGCACGCCATCCTGCAGCAAGGGAAAAATCCCCGCGAAGCGATTCATGAACTTATGACCCGCAGCGGAAAGAGCGAAACTCTCCCGTCGTAACCCAATCAATCCCTCCTGCGCGATTCGCGGCCCAGCTGTATTTTCCCGCCAACCCCGCACCAGTCGGGTCATCTTGCTGGTACTTTGGTAACGGCAGAAGCCCCGTTTTCGCCTCGCGATCGCTCTTCCTGAAACTAAACTTAGAGGGATACTCAGTCCAATCCGCCGCCGTTTCAAGCGACGGCGCTCACAGATCTAGCCAGGGGAGCAACTTGTCTTCTTCTGCACCCAATCCGGCGCGCATTCCGATTCTGTATGTAATTCTGGGCGTGCTTCTGGTCATCAGTATCGTTCCCATGTACTTCTACTCGGCGCAAGTCGAGGCCATCAATCGCGACCGCCTGAAGACCAACGAAATGCTGCTGCAGAACACGGTCACGCGATCGCTCGCGGACGATCTCTCGCTGCACGAACGCTCGCTGCGCATGATGCTGGCGAATCTTTCTTCCGCGATTCAAGTGGCCAGCGGCGGCGACTTCGGCAGCAAGAATATTCAGGCGCCGGAGCTGCGCGCTCTGCTGGAGAATTTCGTTTCGTCTTCCGACGACATCGCTTATGCCATGCTGCTGAATTCCGATGCCAAGGGCATCTCGGCTGGGCGTATCGCTCCCGACGCTTTTTTGCAGCGCGAGTTGCAGCACGCTTTTGACGCCTCCCGCGATGGCCGCGCCTACAACGGACAGGCTTTGCGGGTGGGGGACGGAACCGCGGCGCGCACCGTTGTTCTGGTGAGCAGCCCGGTCAGCTATGGCGGACGATTTCTGGGTATGGTGGGCGCGGTCGTCGATTTGCAGTTCCTCATCAGCCGGCTGCAGGAAGTGAGCGGCGGCGGGCTCATTCCGTACGTAGTCGATGCGCAGGGCAGGCTGGTCGCCGCGGGCACGGCGGAATACGCCACCGGGCAGGACATGAAGAGCCTCGAGATCGTCCGCAACTTTGTGGACGAAGGCAACAAGTTGCAGTTGGCCGCGACCAAGGAATTCGCCGTCAGCGCCGGCAAGGCCAGCGTGGAGATGCTGGGCACATACAGCCCGGTGACGCGCCTCGATTGGGCCGTGGTGGTGCAGAAGCCGCAGCGCGAAGCCTATCGCGGAGTCTACGAGATGCAACACACCGCCCGCCTCCTGGCTCTGCTGGCGGTGTTGCTGAGTATTGGGGTGAGCATCTTTGCGGCGCGCAGAATCACGAACCCGCTGCACACCCTCACGCAATCCAGCCGCGCTTTGGCTCGGGGCGATTTTTCGCAGCGCGTCGTGTTGCGCAGCCGCACCGAGATCGGCGAACTGGCCGAGACCTTTAACACCATGTCGCAGGAGCTCGAGCACTTCGTCGAAGATCTCAAGCGTGCGGCGGAAGAAAACCGTGCGCTGTTTCTGGGCTCGATTCAAATGCTGGCCGGTGCCGTCGACGAGAAAGATCCCTACACCCGCGGCCACTCCGACCGCGTCACGCGCTACTCGCTGCTCATCGGCAAAGAAATGAAGCTGCCCACGACGTTCCTGGAAACTTTGCAGATTTCCGCGCAGCTCCACGACGTGGGCAAAATCGGAATCGAAGACCACATCCTCAAAAAACCCGGCGCGCTCACCGCCGAAGAATTTGAAGTGATGAAGACTCATACTACGAAGGGCGCCAACATTCTTCGTCCGGTGAGCCAGCTGGCGGAGATGCTCCCCGGTATCGAACTGCATCACGAAGCGCTCGACGGGCGCGGCTACCCCTATGGCCTGAAGGACGATCAGATTCCGCTGCTGGCGCGGGTGATTGCGGTCGCCGACACCTTCGACGCTTTGACCACGAATCGCCCCTACCAGCAGGCACATACTCCGGAAGAGGCTTTTCGCATCGTTCAAAATCTTGCCGGTAAAAGGCTTGATCCCGAAGCGGTGGCGGCCTTGAAGGCGGTTTATGCGCGCGGCGAAATTCGCATTCAGAGAGTTGGCGTCAAGCGCCCCTTGCCTGCGGCTGCGCCTGCAAGTCTCGCAGGCACACCGGTGCCTTCTCCCGTAGAAGGGACCAACCTCGAGCGCACCCGCGCTTGAATCTTCGCTTAACGAGCCGGCCACGGGAGAGTAGCGCCGGCATCCTGTCGCCTGTCTAGAGGGCGTTTCGCCCTCGTCGCTGCATCGATCAGACGGCTATAATCAATTTCTGGCCGTCTCTCGACGATTCAAACTTCATGATTCAAACTTTATTCGGCAGCACCGAAGAAAAGAAAACCGGTCTCTTTGAGCGCATGAAGCAGGCGGTCACGCGCACGCGGGAGAGCCTCGGGGAGCGCATCGAAGAAATCGTCTCCATTGGCAAAGAGATCGACCGTAGCACGCTTGACGATCTCGAGGCCACGCTGATCGGAGCCGATCTGGGTTCTGCGACCACGCGGGAAGTGCTGGGCAAACTGCGCGACAAAGCCGACCGCAAGCAGATCAAAGATGTACAGGAGTTGAAACGCCTGCTGAAAGAAGAATTGCTGGCCATTCTGAATGCCGCGAATGCGGCGCCGGTGCGAAGAGTGGATGGAACTCCCGAAGTAATTCTGGTGGTCGGCGTGAATGGCACCGGCAAGACGACGACCATCGGAAAACTGGCTCAGGTGTTTCGCTCGCAGGGAAAGAACGTGCTGCTATGCGCGGCCGATACGTTTCGCGCGGCGGCGATTGATCAACTCGAAATCTGGGGAGAACGTACGGGCACGGAAGTGATCAAGACCAAGCCCGGCGGCGATCCATCTGCGGTGCTATTCGATGCGCTGCAGGCAGCCAGCGCGCGCAAAACGGATTACGTAATCGTCGACACGGCCGGCCGCCTGCATACCAAGACCAGCCTAATGTCGGAACTGGAAAAAATGCGCCGCACCGCGCAACGAATCATTCCCGGCGCGCCGCACGAGACCCTGCTCGTAATGGATGCGACCACGGGCCAGAACGGCTTGCAGCAGGCGCGGCTGTTCACGCAGTCGGCGGGAGTGACCGGCATCGTACTCACCAAGCTCGACGGGACCGCCAAAGGCGGAGTCGTGGTCGCGATCACGCGCGAACTCGGACTGCCCGTGCGCTTTGTCGGCGTGGGCGAAAAGGTGGGCGATCTGCTGCCCTTCGATCCAAAAGAGTTTGTGGACTCGCTGTTCGAATAGGAGAGTGTATGCCAGGTTCTTCTAGAGAACGCTCACGACTTCACGCTCTTCTGGATTCGCTTCGACGCCTACTCGGGAAGAAACCACCGGAAGTTCCGGGTGACCCTTATGCTTACCGCATGGCACCGGTGCGTCGCGGGCCGAAAGGCCGAAGCGGCGCAGCCGTCGCGGAACCTGAAGACGACTCCGAGCGCGCGTTTCCGCCGCGCCGCCGATAGAATCCGTAGCGCGTTGTAAGTCATTTTGATTTTCGCGGCTTCGCTTTTACCTCTTTGGCCAATGCCCAGCCATTCTGCCGACGAACAGTTGCTGCGACGCGCTCTTGAACTGGCGCGCGAAGGCATGGGACTCGCTTCGCCCAATCCCTACGTCGGAGCGGTCGTCGTCGATCCGCAGGGCAACGTCGCAGGCGAGGGCGTTTACTCTTACGCCGGCCGAAAGCACGCCGAAGTGCTCGCGCTCCAAGAGGCCGGCGAACAATCTCGCGGCGGCACGCTCTATATCAATCTCGAGCCGCACGCGCACCAGGGGCGCACGCCGCCATGCACCGACGCTCTGATCGCGGCCGGCATTCATCGTGTGGTCGCGAGCATGCCCGATCCCAACCCCAAAGTCGCGGGAAGAGGATTTGAAAAGCTGCGCGCCGCTGGCGTTCAGGTCGAGGTGGGCAGACTGGGGACTGAGGCGCGGCGGCTCAACGAGGCCTTCGCCCGCTACATTCGCCACGGCGAGCCGCTGGTTACGTTGAAATCGGCGATGACGCTCGATGGCAAAATTGCTCCGTCGGCCGCGGCGCAGTCGAAACGCGAAGCTGGAATTCCCGCCGGCGGCTGGATCACGGGCGAAAGCGCGCGCGCCCACGTGCAGCAACAGCGCCGTCAAAGCGACGCTATTTTGACGGGCGTGGGGACGATTCTCACCGACGATCCTCTGCTCACCGATCGCAGCGGCCAGCCGCGGCGGCGTCCCTTGTTGCGCGTGATTCTGGACTCAAAGCTGCGTCTGCCGCTTGAGTCGCGCCTGGTTCGCAGCTCTGCGGATGACGTTTTAGTTTTCTGTGGCGCGGGCGCTGCAGCGAAGCAGCACGAATTGAAGGCTCGCGGAATTCGCGTCGAGCACATTGCAGGCGGGGCCGTGTCTGCGGGACGCCCGGATATCCATGCTGTGTTGCGACGGCTGGCAGAGCTTGAGATCAGCAGCGTGATGATTGAAGGCGGCGCGATGGTATACGGGGCAGCTCTCTCCGCCTGTGCAGTCGACAAGTTGTTTCTCTACTACGCACCCAAACTTATGGCCGACGACGATGCGATCAAGTTCGCCTCCAGCTCTGCTGATCATGAAATGAATCGCGCGGTGCGCTTGAATCAAGTTCAGTTGCATCGCTTCGGCGATGACGTTGCGGTAGAGGGATACTTGCGCGATCCCTACGCGGACTAAGCAGCGAAGCTGTTTGACTAAATGCTA